>JACCDX011225398.1_pt1 | contig 49853 bp, 49 predicted proteins | sample 7449681 | NCBI WGS metagenome assembly JACCDX01 (sample SAMN15323450, study PRJNA562643) | freshwater metagenome | isolation source: river surface water | place: USA:Blue River Watershed | collected 2017-08-18
GCGCCTCCGACTACACCGAGATGGCGCAGCGCGCGATTGAGCTGAACATTCCGGCCGAGGCGCAAAAGACGCTTGAAGCCGGCTTCGCGAAAAAAGTCTTCACGGACAAGCGCGACATCGACCGCAATACCCGCTTGCTCAATGCCGCAAAGGAGCGTGCTGCTGCCTCAAAAGCCGGCGTCGCTAAGCAAGAGCGTGATGCCGCTGCCGGTAAGAGCGGCGACGCTGACCTCGCAGTCGGTCAGGTGCATCTGAGCCTCGGTGATGCGGCCAGTGCCGTCAAAGCGATCCAGCGCGGACTCGGCAAGGGTAATGTGACGAGCGTGGCAGACGCTCAGCTCGTACTCGGTATCGCGCAGCTGCGCGCCGGTAACAAGGGCGAAGCGGCTAAGGCCTTCAAGGCCGTCAAGGGTGACGCTGATCTCGAGCGCGTCGCGAAACTTTGGGCGCTGCGCGCCAAGTAAGGCGTCGGACAAGGGGTGAATTTCATGTCGATGCATCGTCTCAAACACTGGGTCGTCGCGGCTGGCGTCGCGGCGGTATTGGCTCCTGCGGCTTACGCGCAAAAAGAAGCCGCTGCCAAAGCTCCGTCGATCAGCAAGGCTGTCGCCAAGCAGGTCAAGACGGCTCAGGACGCCATCAAGAAGGAAAAGTGGGCCGACTGTGTCGCGGCACTTCAGTCGACTGAGGCTGTGGCTGACAAGCCACCGTACGATGTCTTTGCGGTCGCCGAGTTGCTCGGGTTTTGTGCCGCTCGCAATGGCGACACGGCCGGTGCTGAGGCGGCGTTCTCGAAGGGACTCGAGGCGGGCTTCCTCGATGACGCCAATCGTCTAATTCGTTACAAGCAGTTGCTGCAGCTGAACTACAACCTGAAGGCATACGAGCGTGCTGCTGGTTTCGGCGAGCAAGCGATCGGCGCCGGCAACACGGAGGAACCCGTAGCGTTGCTGACTGCGCAGTCGTACTACTTGCTCAATGATTTCAAACGAACGACCGGCTTCATCGACAAGTGGTTGACGGCGCTTCAGTCTCGCGGGGAAAAGCCGGCCGAGATCGCGCTACAGCTATACGTCAGCTCGTGCTCGAAGCTCGATGACGACACGTGCATCCTGAAAGCCCTCGAGAAGCAACTTGAGTTCCATCCGCGACCGGAGACGCCGGGCAACATCACACTGGTGTTGCTGCGTAACGCCTCGGAAGGCAATACGCTCAACGTATTCCGTTATGCCTTCGAGGCGGGCGGAATGCGCCGCGGCGAGGACTACACCGAGATGGCGCAGCTGTCGATCGAGAAGGGTCTTCCGGGCGAGGCCTTGGCCGTGGTGGAGGCGGGTGTCGCAGCCAACGTGTTCAACACGCCGGCTTTGACGGATCTCAGCAAGCGCCTGTTGGCTTCGGCCAAGGCGCAGGTTGCAGCCGACAAGCCGACGCTGGCAAAACAAGATAGCGACGCCGCTGCACGCAAGAACGGTGAGATCGACGTCCGAATCGGTCAGGCCTATCTGAGTTATGGCGATTACGCCAAGGCGGTCACCACCATCGAGCGCGGCATCGCGAAAGGTGGTGTGCGCAATGCCAACGAGACTCAGCTCACTTTGGGCATCGCTCGCCTCAAGTCAGGCAACAAGGACGGCGCCAAAGAGGCCTTCGCGGGCGTGCAAGGCGATCAGACCTTGAAGGATCTCGCGCGCCTCTGGACCCTGCGCACGCGCTGATCAGCTTTCGACCGCGGCGACCGGGTCATCCTCGGCGCCGCGGTGACTTCCGCGCAGCACCTCGTCGAGTTCCGCGTGCACCGCACGCATCATGCGATCGACGAACGCCTTGCGACGCATTTCGCGCTGCGACGCGGACGTCGGGTCCGGTCGCCAAAGGTCGACTTCGGTCGCTTTCAGAACGCGTTTTTTCGCCAGCAGTCTTTCTACGGTATCGAGCCGATCACGCGTCACGGAGAGCTCCTCCATCAGCGTGACGGTCATCCACAACAGTTTGTCGATGGCGGGGTCGCTGAAGTATTGGGGCTTCTTGCCTTTGGCGACGCGGGCGATGCGTGGTGTAGTCGCGGGCGCCGGTGACGGCGATTTGGACGCTTTGGCTCGGCCTGTTTGGCGAGCTCGGGTTACGTTTCGCTTGGGTTTTCGCGTCGCCATTACTGTGCTCCGTTCTTGCGACCGACCAAAATCTTCCAGAAGAAGTGCTCGGTGTAGTTCATCTGCGCGACGTCCATCTTCGGTACGAATTCCTCAAGAGACACTTCATCCGCGGCAAAGCCGCCCTTACGCGCCTCGGCAGGTAGATCGATACGGGTCATGTAGCGACTGAAGGTCTCGTTGTTGTTGTACGACTCCCAGTTGTGCATGAACTTCTCGATCGGCGTTCGACCACGCGGTATCTCGAGATGCAACATCAAACCACCGGGTTTCAGCAGCCGTCGACACTCCGCCAGGATGCGAACGAGTGCCGACTTGGATGTCTCGTGCAATACGATATGCGATATGACGAGATCGAAGCTTTCGTCGGCGAAGTCCGTGCCTTCCGCATTCTGTTGACTGAAGTGGATGGTGGCACCTAGCGCCTCCGCGCGCGCGTGGGCGTAGCGGAGTACGGGTGCCCCGACATCGATACCGTGCACCTCGGCTTTCGGAAATGCTTTGGCCCAAACTGCAGTGCTGTTACCGATGGCGCAACCCAGATCGAGTATTCGCTTCGGCTGATGTGACGGATGTCGCTCTCGCAGATAGGCGAGCAGCGTGTTACCCATCAAGTCGTTCTCCGAACCCAGCGCACCCCCCATGTAGAGGTTGATGCCCTTGTCGTAGATCGCGCCCGCCGCGACGTCATCGTCGGTGAAGTCGGTGTGGTAGCCACCGGGCTGCAGATGAATGTCTGCTGCGGCGTGGTAACGCGGCACCTTCAACGCAGGGTTGAGACGTAGCGAGCCACGCTTGCGCGCCTTAGCGCCGGCGCGAGCACTGGTGCGCGCCCGAGTGATCAACGCGGACCATTCACGCTCGGTGGGGTCGATAACCGACTCCCACAGCAGCTCCTGACTGCGGCGCTGCAGCGCGCTCCAAAATTGGTAATAGGGCTCGCGAGTCATCCACTCGCGTATCTCCTGCTCGTCCGCGGGCGGCCGGCCGTTCTCGGCAGCGAAACGCGGCGCGACGCGTCGCTCGAACAGTTGATAGTTGCCGGGCATGACTCGCCCGGACAAATGACCGCGCAATGCACCGACAAAATCCTGACGGGCTTGTTCGTCGTGCTGCGGCGTCGGTAGCAGCGCGTGCTGCTTGAAACCCTTCATGCGGATCGGCCTCCGTGTTGGCGGACAGACCGGCCGATGCTACCCCTTGCGGCTACCGCGTGTGATCCGATCGTCGCGAAATTCACGGAACGGTCGCAGCAGGCGCTGCGCCAACTCGGCGCGCCGCGTTTGTCGCGCGGCATCCACCGACTCGCTCGGCTGGTAGCCGTCGATCTCTGCGCGCGACACCCCGAGGCGTTCTTGCAAGAGACGCTCGAGCGTATCGATACGATCGAAGGCGACCGCCAATTCGGTTCCGAGGATGACGTAGCCGTCGTACAACTGATCGATGGACGGATCTGAAAAAACCTGCGGCCGGTGACCCTTGGGGAATTCCGGTGGCGGATGAATCGGGTCCGTCATGTCTACGCCTCGATGAGTTCGATCCATTCGCCGGCGGGACCCACACACACGCCCGCGCGACGGCCGTAGTAGGGGGCCTGCGGCAGGGCCCGCGGTGGTGCGATCCACTCGACGCCGGTGGGCCATGAGGTGACGGTGAACGACACCATGGAAATCGCTGGCGGGAGCTCACCCTCGACCGCCACTCGCGGCAGGGTGCCCGGCGGCATACGGTCGGCCTCGATGAACGACTGGCCCTGTAGCGTCAATGCGGCAAGGTCGTGCTTGGCATCGTCTGGCAGTCCGTGTGCTTTCGAGATCACGGAGATCACGGACGGTACGACGGCAGCCGGTGCGATGCCAAAGTGTCGAGAATAGAAATCGTTGATCGACGCGCAGGATTCGCCGCCCAGGATCACGATGAACACACGATCGACGTAGTGCTTCGGATCGGGCGTGTCGAACTCGGGCAGCTTTTCTTTGAAGGAGGTGAGGTAAATCGATTCCTTCGCCGGTCCGAGTGCCTGCATAGCGCGGATCTTGTCGGAAAACGACAAGTCGGCGGGTGGCCCGATGATGTCGAACGGCGAGCCGCTCAGACGAGCGGCAATGCCGTCGGTGTCTTGCACCATGAACTCGGCGGCATTCCAGCCCATGTGGCGAAAGGCCACGTAATCGTGGTTGGGACGACTCTCGACGAAGCGCAGGAAGGTTTGACCATCGCCGCCCGGTAACATCAACGCGTAGCGACGGCCCGCGAGATTCGGCAGTTTCCAAAGTTCTGCCTGCGCGGGCGACAAGCGGCCGTGGTCGACCAACTGGTAGCCCAGATGCAGATGATACGAGTCGATCATGTGCTGCAACTCGGGCGCAGCGATCGTCACGCACGAAATGGGGCCCAAAGTGCTGCTCATCGAGGAAGACTCCGCAAGTAATCAAGCACATTGGCCAAAGACGCAACCTCGGCGTACTTGGCCTGCAAGTCGAAGAGGTTAGCCTCATGGGGGCCTGCGGCGCGATCACCGACGGCCTCACGCACCACGACGGGGACGAAGCCGTGCTGGCAACAGTCGACCGTGCTCGCACGAACGCAGCCACTGGTCGAGAGACCCGCGATCAGCACGGTATCCACACGCAACGCCGTTAGTGTCGAAGCTAGTGAGGTGCCAAAGAAGGCACTCGCATATTGCTTCGAAATCACCGTCTCACCTGCCATGGGCTCGAGGCCTTCGGCGAAGGCGGCCAGATCCGGATGGGCACCGGCTTCGAAACACGCGAGTGCCGGCACTTTCCGGAAAAACACGCCGCCGTCACGACCACCGGGTTGGTAGACCACGTTGGTGTGGATGATCGGAATACCGGCCGCGCGAGCGCCGTTCAGCAACGTGACGCAATCGGCCCGCGCTTGCTCGACGCCCGCATAGAGCGGCGAACCCGGTACGAGATAGGCGCGCACGAAATCGATCACCAAGAGGGCTGGACGATTTCCGGGCGAGAGCCTCTGTCCGAAGCCGCCGCGCGCGTAGTTTTCCTGTAGCGATTCGCCGGCGGCCATCAGATGACCTTCGCGGTACGCAGTTGCGCGAGTCGTTCGGCGGTGTAGCCGAGCAACCTCGTGTAAACCTCGTCATTGTGCTGCCCGAGCTCGGTCGGCGCCGGTGTGCGAATGCTGCCCGGCGTTTCCGAGAACTTCGGTACCGTGTTCTGCATGCGAAGCTCGCCGAAGTAGGGATGCTGCGTCGTCACGATGGCATCGCGCGCCTTGAAGTGAGGATCGTCGAGCATCTCCGGCGCCCGATAGATCTGACCCGCTGGCACGCCGTACTGATCCATCAGTTCCAACACCTGCTTGGTGTTCATGGTCGAGGTCCACGCCTCGATCAAGCCATCGAGCAGCTTCTGATTGGTGCCGCGAGCCTGATGGTTGACGAAGCGCGCGTCCTTGGGCCACTCGTTTTGGCCCATGGCCTCGCAGAGACGTCCAAAGACCGTGTCCTGGTTCGCTGCGATCAGCACCAGACCATCGCTGGTCTTGTAGACGTTGGACGGGGCGACATTCGGCAGGATCGCGCCGGTGCGCTCGCGGATGTAACCGGTCTTGTCGTACTCGGTGATCAAAGATTCCATCATCGCGAGCACCGCTTCGTACAAGGCGGAATCGACCACTTGTCCACGACCGGTCTTCTCGCGGTAGTGCAGGGCTGCGAGCGCGCCCAAGCACGCAAACGTGGCAGCCAACTCATCCCCGATGCTGATGCCCATGCGTGAGGGTGGCGTGGACGGATCACCGCAGACGTAACGCAAGCCGCCCATCGCTTCGCCCACGGCGCCGAAACCCGCGCGGTGCGAATAGGGTCCGTTCTGGCCGTAGCCGGATACGCGGATCATGATCAAACGCGGGTTGATCTTGCTGAGCTCCTCGTACCCGCAATTCCATTTTTCCATCGTGCCGGGTCGGAAGTTCTCGAGCACGAAGTCGGCTTCCTTGACCAATTCCTTCAACACGCGCTGGCCTTCTTCTTGGCGCATGTCGAGTGTGATGGCCTTCTTGTTGCGGGCGACGACGGGCCACCACAACGAGGGCTCGCCGGCCTTCTGGCGTCCCCAAACACGCAGCGGATCACCCTGACCCGGCGGCTCGATCTTGATGACTTCGGCGCCTAGGTCGCCGAGTAGCTGACCGCAAAAAGGACCCGCCAACAACGTGCCTAACTCCAGCACGCGAAGATCGGAAAGGGGGCCACGCTTGAAATTCGGTTCGGCGGTCATGGTCGGTTACACCTCGGCTGACGAAAGATTCGAGTGAGCACAAATGCCCCGGGGTTTGTACCGAGTGACGATTGTCCGGTCAAGGACGCCTCGACGACCACACACGAGGCGGTTAACGAGGTTAGAATGGGTCGCAACAGAACAGCACGGAGGTTCGATGTCGCGCGCGATCGAAATCGTGGAAGTAGGCCCACGCGATGGACTGCAGAGCGAGCCCGGCGTCATGCCGACGGCAGCCAAAATCGAATTTATCGAACGCTTGATCGACGCAGGGCTGCGTCGCCTCGAAGTCACCAGCTTCGTGAATCCCAAGAAGGTCCCCCAGATGGCTGACGCGGAGCAAGTGCTCGCCGGCCTGAACAAACGCGCCGACGTGCGTTACGTGGGTCTTGTACTCAATCGCAAGGGTTTCGAGCGCGCCGTCGCAGCAGGCTGCAACGAAATCGGCATGGCGGTGGTGGCGAGTGACACCTTCAACCGCCGTAATCAGGGCGTCGGCACCGATGAGTCCATCGCCGCTTGGCTCGAGATCGCCAAAGAAGCCCATGCCGTTGGGGTGCGTCCCCAGGTGACGGTATCCGCTGCGTTCGGCTGCCCGTTCGAGGGCGAGATTTCCGTCGATCGTGTGATCGAGGTTGCCAAACGTGTGGCCGAGGCGAACCCGTACGAGGTCGCTTTCGCCGACACCATCGGCGTGGGCGTACCGTCGCAGGTCACCGAGATTCTCACGCGTGCCCGCGAGGTACTGCCCGGCGTGCGTCTTCGCGCGCACTTCCACAACACGCGCAACACCGGTATCGCCAACGCGTATGCGGCCGTCGCGGCGGGCGTGTCGGCGCTCGATTCGAGCGCGGGTGGCATCGGCGGCTGTCCGTTTGCGCCAGCGGCGACGGGCAACATACCGACGGAAGATCTCGTCTACATGCTGCAGCGCATGGGCGTGTCGACGGGGATCGATCTCGACAAACTGCTCGCGACGGGCGAGTGGTTGCAACAAACTCTCGGCCGCAGCGTGCCTGGCATGTTGCTCAAGGCCGGTGGTTTTCCGAAGCCGTCCGCGCAAGCGGCATGACCGTTCATCGGTTGATGTCGAGCGTCGAACGGATTGCAGAGCATGGGGTGAGGTCGGATACTTCGGCCTCCTTGTTTCACCACGGATAGCGAGCCCAAGGGGGGCGCATGTCATATCGATTGGGTGTAGACGTCGGCGGCACGTTCACGGACCTGCTGCTAGTTCATGAAAAGTCGGGCCAAGTTTGGACCGCGAAGGTGCCTTCGACACCGGCCGATCAGTCGATCGGCGTGTTGAACGGTATCCAGAAGGTCTGCGAGCGCGCGGGAATCGATCCCAAACAGATCGATCACGTGATGCACGGTACGACCGTAGCCACCAACACCGTGCTGACCGGCACCGGTGCGAAGGTCGGCTTGGTGACGACCAAGGGCTATCGCCAGGTTCTGCAGATTGCACGTTCCTACGTGCCGGGCGGTCTCGGTGGCTGGATCATCTACAACAAGTCGTTGCCGATGGCACCGCTTGCTTGCACCATCGAGGCCGATGAGCGTGTCAGTGCCAAGGGTGAAGTCGTGCGTAAGCTCGACGAGAAGGCGCTGCGCGTGAGCCTGCGTTCGCTCAAGAAGCAGAACATCGAAGCGCTCACGATTTCTTTGATCAACTCGTTTGCGAATCCGTCACACGAGCAGCGCGTTCGTGAGATCGCGATCGAAGAGCTGCCGGGTATGCCGGTGTCGATCTCGTCGGACGTCGTCCCCGAGATGCAGGAGTACGAGCGTACGGTGACCACGGTCGCGAACTCCTACGTTCGCCCGCGCGTCGATCGTTACGTCAAGAACCTCAAGGCCAAGCTCGGTCAGGTGGCCGACAAGGTCAAGTTGCACATCCTCCGCTCGGACGGCGGTCTTGCCTCCGCACAGTCGGCGGCAGACTACCCGGTCAATTTGTTGATGTCGGGCCCTGCAGGCGGCGTCACCGGTGCGTTGTGGGTCGCCAAGCAAGCCGGTTTCCCGAACCTGCTCACGGTCGACGTCGGTGGAACCTCCACGGACGTCGCGCTGATCCAAGGTGGTCAGCCGCGTCTGCGTCGCGAGACCACCGTCGGCGACGTCACGGTTCGTGCCTCGTCGGTCGACATCCGCACGGTTGGTGCGGGTGGTGGCTCGATTGCGCACGTGCCCGAACTCACCAAGGCGCTGCGCGTCGGTCCGCAATCGGCAGGTGCTGATCCGGGTCCGGCCGCCTACAACCGCGGTGGCACTGAGCCGACCGTGGCCGACGCCAACATCGTCCTCGGTTATCTGCCCGAGATGCAGAAGCTCGGCGGCGACATGGAGCTGCGTCGCGATCTCTCGCAGATCGCGGTCAAGAAAGTCGGTGATGCCCTCGGTCTCAAGGTGAAAGATGCCGCTCAAGGTATCTACAACATCGTCAACGAGAACATGGTGGGTGCACTGCGTCTCGTGTCGGTGGAGCAGGGCTACGATCCGCGCGACTACGCGCTGATCGCCTTCGGCGGCGCCGGTCCGATCCATGCCAACGCGTTGTCGCGTTTGCTCGGCTCGTGGCCGTCGATCATCCCGCCGGGCCCGGGCGTGCTCTGCGCACTCGGTGATGCCACGACGGCGGTTCGTGACGAACGCGCACGCACCTACGTACGTCAGTTCTCCGAGACGTCGGCCAAAGAAATCGAGAAGATCCTCAAGGAACTCGCGGCCGATGCATCGAAGGGTATCGAGGCCGAAGGCGTCAAAAAGTCGGAAATGACGACGAGCTATCAGGTCGATCTGCGTTACCACGGCCAGGGTCTGCGCCTGACGGTCGAAGTCGACCTGAAGGATCTGCAGAAGAAGGGCCTGAAGTCGATCAGCGACAAGTTCGACGAGGAGCACAAGCGCCTCTTCACGTTCGCGCTGCCGCTCGAGCACGAGCTCGTCACGCTGCGCGCCGCCGTGCAGGGCCAGGGCATCAAGATCAAGCGTCAGCCGCTCAAGAGCGGCGGCTCGAGTCCGAAGGCCGCGATCGTCGGTAAGCAGAAGTCCTATATGGACGGCAAGGACGTGACGGCGATCGTCTACGCTCGCGCCAAGCTGCAAGCCGGTAACAAGATCGCAGGTCCTGCGATCGTGATGGAGATGGACTCGACGACGGTGATCCTGCCGAAGCACACCGGCCACGTCGACAAGTCCGGCTGCATCCTGATTTACCCCGACAACTACAAGGCGCCCAAGAAGGCGGCCTCGAAGAGGAAGTAATCCATGCCTGCAACAATCGTTCAGCGCAACAAGAAGCCTTTCAAGAAGGTCAAGGTCGACACCGTCACCATCGACATCATCGAGAGCGCACTGCGCAATGCGCGTTACGAGATGGACACGGTGCTGTTCCGTACGGCGATGTCGCCGGGTATTCGTGAGCAGCATGACGAGTTCCCGATGATCGCCAACACCGACGGCAAGATGGTCGTCGGCCAGTTCGGCTCGTTCATCTGGGGCTTCATGAAGGGTTATGACGGCACGGTCGAAGAGGGCGATATCTTCCTGACCTCCGACCCGTATTCGGTCAACGGCGCGATCAGCCACGCCAACGACTGGCTCATGCTGATGCCCGTCTATCGCGATGGTCGCATCATCGCCTGGGCCGCGATGTTCGGTCACATGACCGACGTGGGCGGTAAGGTTCCGGGCTCGCTCCCGACCGACGGCACCACGATCTACGAAGACGGCATCGTCGTTCCGCCGACCAAGATCTTCAAGGGCGGCAAGCTCAACGAAGACGTGCTGCGCGTCGTGCTGCACAACTGCCGTCTGCCCGAGTGGAACCTCTCGGACTTCAACGCCATCACGGCTGCGCTGCGTACCGCAGCCGCTCGTTGCGTCGAGATCTCCGAGCGCTTTGGCGACGACGTGTTCTATTCGGCCATGGATGCCATGCTCGATCGCAACAAGCGCGCGATGCGCGCTCTGATCCGTCAGAACGTGCCGGAAGCGAAGCAATTCTTTGAAGACTACATCTGCGACGACGGTCTCAACATGGGCCCGTACCGTATCAAGTGCAGCATGTGGCGCGAAGGTGACAAGTGCATCTTCGACTTCACGGGTACCGATCCGCAGTCGATTTCCTCGATCAACTTCTTGTTGAACGAAGAAATGTTCAAGATGTTCGCGGGCATCTATATGATCATGGTCTTCGACCCGCAGATCCTGTTTAACGACGGGTTCTACGACCTCATGGAAGTGCGTATCCCGCCGGGATCGCTGCTCAAGCCCTTGAAGCCGGCTGCACTCTCGTGCCGTACGCACGCCCTCGGTCGAATCTTCGACATCCTCGCGGGCCTGCTCGGTCAAGGTAACCCGGACTTCATGTGCGGTGCCGGCTTCTCGGATAGCCCGCACTTCATGTACTCCGGTTACGACAAGAACGGCGAGTGGTATCAGCTCTACCAGATCACCTTCGGTGGTATTCCGGGCAAGCCCTTTGGCGACGGTCCGGACGGTCACTCGCTGTGGCCGTCGTTCACCAACGTGCCGAACGAGTTCCTCGAGAGCTACTTCCCGCTGCGCATTGATATCTACGAGACCATCGCGGACACCGGCGGCGCCGGCAAGAACCGCGGCGGTAACGGCCTGCGCATCGGCTATCGCTTCCTCGAGCCGGGTGAAATCTCGATCCACGACGATCGTTGGCTCACCTACCCGTGGGGCGCCAACGGTGGTGAACCAGGTGCTCGTAGCCGCAAGCTCCTGCAGCGCGCTGATGGCACCGAGGAATTGCTCCCGTCCAAGATCGACCATGTCAAAGTGGAAGCGGGCGACCTGTTGATCGCTGACACCTGGGGTGGCGGCGGTTGGGGTGATCCGCTCGAGCGTGATGCCAAGCAGGTTGCGTTCGACGTCGTCGCGGGTCTCGTGACGGTCGCAGGCGCCAAGCGCTACGGCGTCGTGGTCGATGCCGACGGCAACGTCGACGAGGCAGCGACTGCCAGCTTGCGCAAGCAGATGGCGAGCAAGCGCGGCAAGAAGAAGATCTTCGATCGCGGTTTCGAATCGATCGAAGAGCTCAAGTCGCGTTGCAAGGCCGAGACGGGCTTCGATCCGCCTGCCGCGCCGCGCTTCACCAAGTGGGCCGCGGTGGCTGCCGAGGCGATGAAGCGTGCCGAAGCGGCTGCGAAGAAGGGCTCCAAGGCCGCCTAAGGTCTTGCGCCTGATCGGGCCTTGAACGAAAGTCCCCGCACCCGAACACGGTGCGGGGACTTTTTTTTGCTGATGTCGAATGGGGGAGATCATGACGGACAAGTACGTCGGAGTCGGCTACGCCAGCGGCAATATCGGTTTTGGGCGCAGGGCGGCTGTTCTCGTGGTGGACTGGCAATTGGCCTTTACCGATCCGCGCTTCGAATTGGGCGGTCTGGAGCGACTGCACCAGGCGCGCGACAACACCGCGGGCTTGCTGAAGGTGGCGAGACAGCACGGTTTGCCGGTTGCAGCCTGCTACACCGCATACTGCAGCAGTAAGGACATGCCCCTTTGGAAAGTAGCCGCCGTACGCAAAGAATTCTTTTACGGTCACGAGTGCACGGCCATGGATCCGAAGATTCATGACCCATCCGACTTCACCTACTGCAAGAACGCGCCGTCGATGTTCTTCCAGACGCCGCTGATCACCTTCCTCGTCAAAGAAAACATCGATACCGTCTTGGTGACGGGCTGTACGACCAGCGGCTGTGTTCGTGCCACGATCGTCGATGCTTTTTCATACGGCTTTCGGGTGCAAGTGCTCGCCGATTGTTGTGGCGATGCCGAAGAGGGCCCGCACAACGACACGCTCCGTGATGTCGGTCGGCGTTATGCCGACGTAACCGATCGCGCCTCAGCGGAAGCCTGGATACGCGCCTCGGCCAACGGCGCTCGCTAGATCCGTGACTCTGGAAAATCCACAGCGTCGTCTACTACTACAAGCGGCCGTCGCGGTGAGCGGCGGACTGATCCTGCGCGGCTCGCCGGCTGCGGCGCTGGTGTCAGGCGCACCGGCACGCTTCAGCGCTTACCTTGAAATTACGCCGGCTGGGCGTATCCGCATCACGAGCCCGCAGTCGGAAATGGGCCAAGGTATTCATGACGCGCTCGCCAAGATTCTGGCCGAAGAACTCGACGCGAACTGGGAGCATGTCGATATCGTCTTGCCGACCGCTGACGATGCGTTGATCAACCCGACCACCCGTCGCCATCGTACCGCCGCGAGTGAGTCGGTGGTGATCTACCGCGATGTCATGCGGCGTATGGGTGCGAGCGCGAGAGCGATGCTGCTGCAGGCGGCGGCCGATCAATGGCAGGTCGACACCAGCGAGTGTCGCGCCGAGAGCTCGGCGGTCCACCATGCCGCCTCCAATCGGCGTTTGGGTTACGGCGAACTCGCGTCGCTGGCAGCGAGGCTGCCAGTGCCAGAGACACCGACCTTCAAACTACGAGAAGACTATCGGTTGGTGGGCCGAACGACGCCCCGCAAGGATACGCCGCCTAAAGTTACCGGACGTGCCGTATATGGCATCGATGTACAGCTACCCGGCATGTTGTATGCGGCAATGCGTCGCTCGCCGGTCGTCGCGTCGCGAGTAAAAACCTCTGATCGCGAGGCTGCGCTTAATCGAACGGGCGTCGTCGATGCATTCGAACTCGAGGAGGGCGTTGCAATCATCGCCAAGTCGACTTGGGCGGCTTGGCAGGCCGCCAAAGAAATCGCGGTAGAGTTCGACGAGACACCCGCCGACGGCTTCGACAGCGAGGCTTTGCGCGCGGCTATGCGTGCTGCCCTCGATACCGACGACGAGGCGCGTCTCGGGCGAGCGCTGAGCGGCCCGCCTTACGATCGCGCTGGAACGTTAGCCGCGTTGTCCGGCGCGCCGCGTCGCGCGGAGTGGATTTACGAGGTGCCGTTCCTCGCCCATGCGGCGCTCGAGCCACTGTGTGCCACGGCGGTCGTGTACGCCGATCGAGCCGAGGTGTGGGCACCGACGCAGCAGCCTGATCGGTGTCGCGATGCCATCGCCGCCATCACCGGCTTGCCGCGCGAGCGCTGCACCTTGCACGTCACGTTTCTCGGTGGCGGCTTCGGTCGCAAGTGGGAAACGGATTTCGTGCGTCAAGCTGTCACCATTGCGCGTGAACTCGCGCGCAACCGACCGGGCACACCCGTCAAGCTGACTTGGACACGTGAGCAGGATTTCCTGCACGACCGATTCAGGCCGGCTCACGTGGCTCGTTCGCGAGTAGGACTGACTCCTGACGGCCAACTTTTAGCGCTGCACAGCCGAATTACCGGCCCGAGCATCTTCACTTTCCAAAAGCGTAACTTGCCGCCCGGCGTTGCCGATCCCTTCGCAACCGGGCTGTTGATCAACGACTTTTATCGTCTCCCAACACGGTTTGCCGATTACGTCGAAACCAAGGCACCGGTACCGATCGGTACCTGGCGCTCGGTTGCCCAATCGCAGAATGGATTTTTTTCCGAGAGCACGATAGACGACATCGCGACGTTCACGCGGCGGGACCCCGTGGACCTGCGTCGCGAGTTGTGTGCGCACGATCCACGCGCACTTGCCGTGCTCGAGCGGGCGGCTGAACTCGCACGCTGGGGTCGGCCGCTGCCCAAGGGGCGCGGTCGTGGCATCTCGTTGAGCATCGCCTACGGTTCGTACTGTGCCGAAGTGGTCGAAGTACGTGTCACCGGGCGACGCGTACACATCGAGAAAATCACCGCCGTATTCGATTGCGGCTTGATGATCGATCCGGGAACGGTCGATGCACAGATCTCCGGCGGTATCGTCTTTGGGCTCTCGGCTGCTATCGACGGTGACATCCGCTTCACTGAAGGGGCGGCAACATCACAAAATTTCGACTCGGCACCGGTGCTGCGCATGAGCCAGGCTCCGGCCATCGTGATCGAGCTGCTGCGCAACGACCATCCGCCCGGTGGCGCAGGCGAGGCGAGTGTCCCGGGTGTCGCGCCGGCGCTCGCGGGTGCCATCCATGCGGCTACCGGTCAGCGGCCGCGCCGGTTACCCTTGATCGCCGACGGCTGGGAGTTCACGTGAGTTTGCAACGAGTCGGCTTCTGGTTGGGTGCGAGTCTCTTTTCTTTGATGTTGGTGCTACCGGCGCCGAGCGGGTTGTCGCTCGAGGGGTGGCGCGTCGCTGCGTTGACGGTGCTGATCGGTTGCTGGTGGTTTACCGAAGCCGTGCCGGTGACCCTCACGGGCAGCCTGCCGTTCCTATTGTTGCCGCTGCTCGGCGTGTCGAAAGCGGATGCTGTTGCCGGGCAGTACATGTCGCCGGTGTTGTTCCTGATTCTCGGCGGCACGCTGATCGGCGCTGCATTCGAGAAATGGAACCTACACCGACGCGTGGCGCTATTCGTGGTCTCGCATGCGAACCCAGAGCCACGCTCTTTGCTGTTCGCCGTGATGGCCGTCACGGCTGTCGTATCGATGTGGGTCAACAATTCGGCAACCACGGTGATGATGCTGCCGATCGCGCTCGCCGCCATCAGCGCCATCGTACCCAACCTCGATTCACCCGAAACCGACGCGCAGCGACGCAACTTCGCCGCTGCCATGATTCTCGGTGTCTCGCTCGCTTCGAACATCGGCGGGTTCGCAACACCCATCGGTACGCCCGTAAACTCGATTGCCGTCGGCATTCTCGAACGCAGCTTCGACACGTCGATTTCTTTCGCGCAGTGGATGAGCTACGGCGTCCCGTTCATGTTGGTGATGTTGCCGATCACTTGGTGGCTACTTTGCCGCGTCACGCTGCCGTTCCAGTTCGATGGCGGAACACGCGACACCATTCGCGCAGCAATCGGCGGCATGGGGCCGATGGGCAGCCCTGAGAAGAGGGTGGTCGTCGTTGTGAGCGCGGTTGCGCTCGCATGGGTATTCCAGCCCTTCGTCGAGCGACACGTTGCCGGTATCACCGATGCCGGCATCGCGATTGCGGGGGCTTTGTTGCTCGCGCTGCTACCCTCGGGCGCAACAGGGCCGAACCAGCCACGAACGCTGCTCGAATGGGACGATGCGAAACGCGCCCCCTGGTATCTCATCCTGCTGTTGGGCGGCGGACTCGCACTCGCCGACGCGGTCGTGAAGTCGGGTTTGTCGGCGTGGCTCGCTCAAGCACTCGGCGCCGTGAGCGACTTGCCACTGTTGCCGATGCTGCTGGCGATCGCTTTGCTCTGCGCGCTGATCACCGAGGCCGCCAGCAACGTTGCAACCGCCACGATATTCATGCCGATCGCAGCGAGCCTGGCACTCGGTGCCAACTACGATCCCGTGCTCGCCGCACTGGCTGCTGCCATGGCGGCGAATCTCGGCTTTGCCAATCCCGCTGCCACCTCATCGAACGCACTCGTTTATTCAACCGGCCGCATCCCGATCACGGCGATGTTGAAAGCTGGCTTGCTCGTCGATCTCGCAGGTGCGATCACCATTGCCGCCGTCTGTCTGTGGATCGTTCCCCACGTGTTGTAAGGGATGCGTTTCTATCCGCTCATCGTTGCTCTGTTAGCGTGGAGCGTGTCGACGCTGGCCGCGCTCGCGCCCGGTCGCAGCGGACGGCCAGCCGCAGTGTTCGTCGCGATGCACGTGACCGCCGTGGGTGCGATCACTGCGCTCGTGGCGACACAGACGATTCACTGGGGTGCGCTGGTATTGCCGCTGGCCACATTGCGGAGTGTCTTTGGCGTGGCGAACGAGTGGTCGATAGACGACCCCGAGGCCACGGCCCGAGTACGCAGTACTGCGATCAAAGTTCCGTTGGTCGGCGTCCTATGGGTCGCGGGCTGGGCGATCGCAGGCGCGGCCTAGGGCTCGGCGGCGGACTGTAAGTGCCGAAAGATACCGAGCGTCGTCTCGCCGCTGCGGCGCGCCAGCGAATAAATCTGTTCCGGGGTCAAACGCTCGTCGGCATGGTCCGAGATCATCCGCAGACAGGCGTAGGGGAGGCCGAACTCATGACAGACCTGCGCCACGGCCGCACCTTCCATCTCGACACAGAGCGCCTCTGGCGTCACTCGCTGCACGCGATCTCGCGCTGCCGCATCGCCGATCACTTGATCGCCCGTCGCAATCGCACCGCGGTGCAATCTCGGCGTGGCGCGGCCCGCCTGTCGCTCTGCCTCAGCCCAACGCCCGTAGGCCGCCGCCATACGTCCTGAGAGCGTCGCACACGCCGGCAACGCCGCTAGGCCGAGCAATGGCACCTCGGTGGGCGCGAAAAAAGGCCGCGCATCCAGATCGTGTTGAAAGAGTCGATCGGCGAGGACGAGGTCACCAATCTGCAGGCCGGGCTTGAGTGCACCCGCGATACCTGTAAAAACAACGGCTTGTATCGGATATCTCGAGAGTGCGTGAGTTGCAGTCGCCGCTGCGGCGACTTTTCCCCAGCGCGAGAAAGACAGCACCACTGGCTGAGCACCAATCGCACCCATGGCGAACTCGCGGCCGGCGCCGTGCTCCGAAGTGAATGACGGTAATCCAGCGCGGAGGGCTGCGATTTCCTCGGGCATGGCCGATAGCAGCAAGATCATATGTTATTTAACATAATATACATTATACGAACCAAGACATAGGCCTCGCGTAGGTCAGAGTGTCGCATTCCTTGGCGTAAACTGCGCGCTGTGTCGACCGCCGAATCCCCCCTGCGTTTACTCGTCTACAACATCCGTTATGCGACCGGTACCGGTCCGGCTTTCCATCTGCCGTTACCGGGCGCTGGCTATCTGCGGAGCAGCCGCCGCATCCTCGATGACATCACGCAATTCGTTCGTCGCGAGGATCCGGATATCGTCGGCCTCATCGAAGTCGACTCCGGCTCGGTACGCAGCGGACTCGTCAACCAGGCCGAATACATCGCGGACCGTATCGGCCATTACACCGCCTACGAATGCAAGTACGGCTCGGCCTCGATCAACCATCAGTTGCCGATCGTGCGTAAACAAGGCAACGCGATCCTCGCGGCGCCGCGGGTCACTGGCGAGCGTTTCCATTATTTTCCGACCGGCATCAAACGACTCATCATCGAGATGGAGTTGGATGACGTCTGCATCTTTCTCGTGCATCTGTCGTTGCGATATCGGCACCGTCAGGAGCAACTGCGCCATCTGCACGACCTGATACTCAAGGCGCAAAAACCGGTCGTGGTCGCAGGTGACTTCAATACATTCTCGGGCACCAACGAGCTGTATCTGTTCATGAGCGCGACGGGCCTGCGCAGCGCGAACGTCGGTGGTCTGGCCTCGTTTCCGTCGCGATATCCGCAGTTCGAGCTCGACTTCGTTCTGGTGTCTCGCGAAATTGACATACTCGATTTTCGAATTCCCGATATCCGCTTATCGGATCATCGACCCATCGTGTGCGACTTTCGAATCAGACGTGAGGCTGTCTCGTGACTGCGACTTGCTGGACCCGAACTCAAGACAACGACGGTATCGTATGGTTGATGCTCGATCGCCCGGGCAGTTCCGCGAATGCACTTTCTAAGCTTGTCCTCGAAGAGCTCGATAGCATCTTGCGGGAGCTTGCCCTCGCCGTTCCGCGCGGCCTCGTCATCGGTTCGGCAAAAACGTCTGGCTTCATCGCCGGCGCTGATATCAAAGAATTCACGACCCTAGGTAGCGTTGATGAAGCGCGACGGCTCGTACGCGCGGGTCAATCGGTATTCGATCGTCTCGAAGCGCTGCCGTGTCCGACGGTCGCGATGATCGAGGGGTTCGCTTTGGGCGGTGGACTGGAACTGGCGCTCGCATGTCGCCACCGGGTTGCACTCGATGATGGGCGACTGACGCTTGGCCTGCCGGAAGTCATGCTCGGTATTCATCCTGGGTTTGGTGGTACCGTTCGATCCGTTCGGTTGCTTGGCGCAGCGAACGCACTCGATTTGATGCTCACCGGTCGTAATCTGCGAGCTGACAAAGCCCGCAAGATCGGCTTGGTCGATGCGCTCGCACGCGACGCAGACAGTCTGAAGACGCTGGCGAGAGACTTCGTGCTGAACCCGCGTGCGCCTTACCGACCACCGCTACTGCAGCGCGCTCTGTCTTGGGCGCCTGTAAGACCCTTCGTCAAACCCCGCCTCGTCGCCCAAGTGCGCTCTAAGGCACGCCAGGAGCACTACCCTGCCCCTTACGCGCTTATCGATCTGTGGTCCAAGCACGGCGCGCAGGGTGCTGCAGCCTACGAGGCCGAGGCGGATTCGATCGCCCAGTTGTTTCTGACACCCACGGCACGAAATCTTGTCCGGGTGTTCTTGTTGCAGGATGCGCTGAAGGCCCAGGGCGACAAGACACTGAAAGCTGCCGAGCGGGTCCATGTCATCGGCGCGGGCGTGATGGGTGCCGATATCGCCGCGCTCTGCGCCACGCGCGGACTTGAGGTGACGCTGCAGGATCGCGACGCAGCCATCGTCCAGACGGCGATCCAGCAGCAGCACGCCAAGATGGCCGAGCGCATCAAAGACCCGACGCGTCGTGATGCGGCCATCGCTCGCCTGCAAGCCGATGTCGACGGTGCCCGCGTGGGCGAGGCCGATGTCGTGATCGAGGCGATCGTCGAACGGGCCGATGTCAAACGCAGTGTGTTCGCTGCGCTCGAGCCACGCTTGAAACACGATGCGATCCTTGCGACCAACACCTCGTCGATCAAGCTTGAGGAGTTAAGTTCCGCACTACAACGCCCTGAGCGTCTGGTGGGTCTGCATTTCTTCAACCCGGTCGCAATGATGCCGCTCGTCGAGATCGTTCGTGGGACCTCGACGGACGAGACCACGATGAATCGGGCGATCAATCTGGCACGACGCATCGACAAGCTACCGTTGCCGTGTCGCAGTTCACCCGGGTTTCTGGTCAATCGTGTACTGGTGCCCTACATGTTCGAGGCGATGCACGCTGCGCAAGAAGGAATCTCAAAAGAGATCATCGATCGCGCGGCGATGGATTTCGGTATGCCCGTGGGTCCGGTCGAACTGTCCGACATGGTCGGGCTCGACGTGTGCTTGCATGTCGGTACCATCGTCTCCAACGCGCTCGGCAAGACGACACCGGATCTTGCACCCCTCCAGCAACTGGTTGCGGCCGGCAAGCTCGGCAAGAAGTCCGGCGAAGGTCTGTATCACTGGGTCGCCGGCAAACCGCAGCGGGCGCCAGCTGCGGGTGTGATGCCCGCCGACCTTCAAGATCGACTGATGCTGATTTTGGCCAACGAGTGCGTCGCCGCTTTGCGTGAAGGCCTCGTCGATCGCGAAGAGTGGATCGATGCCGGGATGATCTTTGGCTCCGGTTACGCACCGTTCCGCGGCGGCCCACTGCAAGCGGCTCGCGATCGCGGTGTCGATGAGTGCGTGCAGCGCTTGCAGGAGTTGGCAGCGCGTTACGGCTCCCGTTTTACGCCCGACCCCGGTTGGGAGCGCCTGCGCCCGTCGCGTTGAGACGCCACAACAAGCGCTCGAGCGCGAGCGGCTTATTGATCGGCGAGTCGATCCATTGGCGAGCCTCGCGCAGCGGCTCTTGTAGCTCTAGCAACCGGGCGGCGAAGTCCGTCTTGCCCTCGGCTACGCTCTGGCGCAGCTGATGCAGCAGCCAGTGCTCCATACAGGCGATACGCAAGGCGTAATCATCCTTACCCCAGAGTTCTGCGGTCTCGATTGCGTCGAGCGTACCGCTTCGCGCTCGCTCGAGCGCTCTGACGGTTTCGTCATACAGCGCCACGATCGCGGCCGAATCGACCTCGAGCGCGGCGAGCGGATTGCCGCCGATGACCGCCAAGACCCGTCCCCAATCGACCGAGCGGTCAGCTTGGCTCTGCAGCCACTGCACCAACACGGCCTCGCTGGGCGGCGCAATGCGAATTCGCGTGCAACGACTCTGAACGGTCGGGGGCAAGCGATTGGCTTCGCCACTGACGAGGATCAACAGGGCACCTCGTGTCGGTTCCTCTAGCGTCTTGAGCAACGCGTTCGCCGCCGCACGATTGAGCTTGTCGGCCGGCGAAATAATGGCGACCTTTCGTCCGGCGCCGTGCGCCGTCAACGAGAGCTCGGCGGTCAACTCTCGCACCTGATCGACGCGAATTTCTTTGGAATCTTCGATCGGGCGTAATACCAGACAGTCTGGCTGCTCATCGCCCATCACGCGCTGGCAGCTGCGACAGATACCACAGGGGCGATGCTCGGACGATTGCTCGCAGTAGAAACTGGCCGCTAACCAATACGCCAACCATTCCCCACCCTGCCCCGGTGACCCTGTGATCAACAGTGCGTGCGAGAGCCGATCTTGTGCGATTGCCTCACGCAACTGCGCCTGCGCAGCTGCGAGCCAAGGGATTTTCGTCGTCAGCGGCAACATGAGATTACGTCTCGCCGCGCTGCTTCAGCGTGTTCAGAAGTGCCGCCCGTGCCGCTTCGACTACGGCCTCGAGCGGTTGCGTGGCATCGATGATGACGAACCGCTGAGGTGCTACAGCAGCCAGATGCAGGTAAGCGCTACGCACACGCTCGAAGAACTCAATGGTCTCGCTCTCGAAGCGATCGACCACGACTTCGCCGCGTGCGAGACGGCGCTGTCGCGCGCGCTCGAGTCCGACCATCACGGGCAAGTCGAGCAGCACCGTGAGGTCAGGTTCGACGCCCGCATGTACGGCCTTCGCAAGCTGTTCAATCCATTCTATATCGACCGCGCGTCCCGCGCCCTGATAGGCACGAGTGGCATCGGTGTAGCGATCGCAGATGATCCACTCGCCACGCACCAAGGCAGGGCGAATCCGATTCTCGATATGGATGGAGCGCGCCGCGAACATCAGCAGAGTTTCCGCGACCGGTGAAATCAGCTCCGATCCGCGCGCCAACAACACGCCGCGAAGCTGCTCTGCGAGTGGCGTACCACCCGGTTCGCGGGTAGCTTGTACCGTGCAACCACGTTCCTCGAGGAGCGCAATCAACGCCGCAGCAACCGTCGTTTTGCCCGCTCCCTCGATACCCTCCAAAGTGACGAATCCGCCTCTCATGGAAGACGCACCTCAAGAGCCCGCGGGTGGCGCGGATGCGCGTGACTTCTTTTGCCGCTCAAGCATGGCGCGAACGGCGATACGATGCTCAGCGTACGTCTTCGAAAAACGATGTGAGCCGTCCGCATCGCCCGTCGCGACGAAGAAAAGATCGCCCGTGATCTCCGGTTGCAACGCAGCTCGAAGCGCCGATTCGCTCGGTAGAGCAATCGGAGTCGGCGGCAGTCCGCGACGCGTGTAGGTGTTGTAGGGTGTATCGGTCGTCAGATGCACCCGACGGATGTTGCCGTCGTACTGATCGCCGATACCGTAGATGACCGTCGGATCCGATTGCAGACGCATACCAAGTCGCAGTCGCGATACGAATACTCCCGCAACGCGTGGCCGCTCCGACACAAGGCCCGATTCCTTTTCGATGATCGACGCGAGCACCAACGCCTGCTCGGGCGTGTCGATGGGCAAACCGGGCACGCGGGCTGACCACAGACGGTCGAGCAAATCACGCATGCGACGATGCGCGAGCTGCAGCAACTCCCGGTCGGAGGTTCCGGCGGCAAAGCGATAGGTATCGGGGAAAAAACGCCCCTCGGGGTGCCCTTCGAGACCGAGCGAGCGCATCACCTCGGCATCGCTCAGACCAAGTAACGTCACTTTGACCTCAGGATGGGTCTCGAGCGCGCGTCGAAAATCGGCAAAGCGCGTCCCCTCGATCACCGTCAAAGATTCGAGGATGACTTCACCGTCGCGAAGTTGCTCGACGATCTGCCGCGCCGACGTGCCGGGCGGGATGGCGTAACGTCCAGTTTTCAGAATGAAGTTCGGGTATCGCCAACGAATCCAGCGCTCGATCACTCGCGGTTGCTGCAGGGCGCCGGCGTCCTCCAAGCGTTGCAAGCTCGCTCGCAAGCTGTCGCCTTTGGCAACGCGCAATTCGATCACCTCGGCCTGGGTACCATCGCGATCGAGAAGGCTGTCGAGCCACAGCCACCCTGCGCCCGCTACGAGCGCAAGACTCAGCAGGAACGAGACGAGGAGACGACGCATCAGCCGCGAAAGCGACTGAAAATCAGCGTACCGTTGGTGCCGCCGAAACCGAACGAGTTCGACATCGCGACGTCGATCGGCATCTGCCGGGCCGTGTTCGGAACGTAGTCGAGATCACAGTCCGCATCCGGCTCGTGCAGATTGATCGTGGGCGGCGCGACTTGGTCACGTACCGCGAGCACCGAGAAGATGGCCTCGACGACACCAGCCGCACCCAACAGGTGCCCGGTCATCGACTTGGTCGAACTCACCGCGACCTTGTACGCGTGTTCGCCGAAGGCCTTCTTGATCGCCACGGTCTCAGCACGATCACCTAGATTCGTCGAGGTCGCGTGAGCATTGAGATACTGCACGGCCGACGTATCGATGGCGGCATCACGCAGCGCGTTACGCATCGCGAGTCCCGCCCCCGCGCCGTCTTCGGGCGGCGCGGTGATGTGATAGGCGTCGCCGCTCATGCCGAAGCCGATCAACTCGGCGTAGATTCGGGCGCCGCGACGACGTGCGTGCTCCAGCTCTTCGAGCATTAACGCACCACCGCCATCGGCGGCCACGAAGCCGTCTCGCTCACGATCCCAAGGACGCGACGCGCCTTGAGGGTCGTCGTTACGCTGCGATAGCGCCTTGGCTTGGGAGAAGCCGGCAATGCCGAGCTTGGTCGTGGACATCTCGCCACCGCCGGCGAGGATCACGTCGGCGTCGCCATACTGGATGGTACGCAGACCCAGACCGATCGCATGGGTCGAGGTCGTGCACGCCGTGACGACGCCGAGATTCGGCCCTCGTAATCCATAGCGAATCGACAGATGCCCCGAGATCATGTTGATGATCGAGGACGGGATGAAAAACGGTGAGATTTTGCGCGGACTGCCGCTTGCGAGCAGCGTGTCGTACTCGGACTCGATGGTCGAGAGACCGCCGATGCCGGCGCCCGTGATGACGCCACAACGCTCTTGATCGGCCGCGGCAAAATCGATGCCGGAGTCGGTGACCGCTTGAATGCCGGCTGCCACGCCGTAGTGGATGAACTCATCCATCCGACGGGCTTCTTTAGGGGGGATGTATTGAGCGACATCAAAGCCGCGAACCGCACCACCGATGCGAGTGGCGTACTGCGTCGTATCGAAGCGGCTAATCAAACCGATCCCGCTCTCGCCGCGCAAGATGGCGCTCCAAGCGGAATCGATGGTGCTACCGACGGGAGAGACGATGCCCAGCCCCGTCACGACGACGCGACGTTTGCTCATGACTTCCCTAAAAGCCAAAGGCCGGCTTGCGCCGGCCCCGGTGGTGGACCTTAGGACTCAGGCCTTGCGGCGGGCCGTGACGTAATCGATGGCCTGCTGCACCGTCGTGATCTTCTCGGCGTCTTCGTCCGGGATTTCAGTCTCGAACTCTTCTTCCAACGCCATCACGAGTTCCACGGTATCGAGCGAATCGGCGCCGAGATCGTCGACGAACGAGGCATTGGGGGTCACTTGTTCCAGCTTCACGCCCAACTGCTCGGCGACGATGGCTTTGACTTGATCTTCGACAGTGCTCATCTGTGATGTGTCCTCTAAACGACCTGTAATGGCCGCCGACCCGAAGCGGGCCGACGACTCCGCGTATTGTAGGCCAAGGGGGGTGCAAAATCACCCGAAGGCGTCAAAGTGGTTGAAATATATAAGAAAAACCGCCCGCTCAGGGCATGTACATGCCGCCATTCACGTGCAGTGTCTGCCCCGTCACGTACGCACCGGATGGGGCGACGAGATAGAGCACCGCCATGGCGATATCCTGCGGATCGCCCAGACGGGCAAGTGGAATCCCGGCGGCCAGCGCCTGACGCTGATCCTCCGGTAGCACCCGCGTCATGTCGGTGTCGATGAAGCCCGGCGCCACCGCGTTCACCGTGATGCCGCGACTGGCGACCTCGCGTGCCAATGACTTCGTAAAGCCGATCACACCGGCTTTTGCTGCGGCGTAGTTGGTCTGACCGGCATTGCCCATCGAACCGACTACCGAGGTGATGCTGACGATACGGCCGTAGCGTTGTTTCATCATGTGTCGCATACAGGCGCGACTCAGTCGAAACACGGAGGTCAGATCCGTCAACAAGACCTGATCCCACTCCTCCGGCTTCATGCGCACGAGCAAGTTGTCGCGAGTCACCCCGGCGTTGTTGATGAGGATGTCGGGCTGCTCACCATGCGCCTCGAGATCCGCCAAAAGTGCCTCTACCGAGGCGACATCCGTGACATCCAGCACGGCACCGCGACCAGCCGCCCCGAGTGCATCACCGATCGCCGCGGCGCCCGTCGTTGAGGTTGCCGTCCCGATCACCTTCGCACCCGACGCAGCCAACAACTGAGCGATGGCAGCACCGATACCACGGCTAGCGCCGGTGACGAGCGCGACGCGCCCCTGCAAGTCCACCGTATTCGAGCTCATGTCGATGCTCCCGTGCCCAGCGTTTGCTTGATGGTGGCGAATTGGTCGACGGTCTCGAGGGCCGCAATCTGCAACTCCGGGCGCTTGTCGATGCGTCGCGTGAGTCCGGCGAGCACTTTGCCAGGCCCGCATTCGACGAACTGCGTGACGCCAAGACCGACCAAGGCCTCGATGGTGGAAACCCAACGCACGGGGCTCGCGAGCTGCCGATACAGCAAATCGCGAATGCTCTCAGGATCGCGATACTCGGTCGCGTCCACCGAGCTCAAAAAACGGATCGACGGTGCCGCCAAGGTGCAGCTGCGTAACCGCTCGCGCAGACGCTCCGCTGCCGGCCTCATCAAGCTGCTATGGCAAGGCACGCTGATCGGCAGCGGTAGCGCACGCTTCGCTCCGCGCGCTTTGGCTACCTCAATCGCTCGACGCAGCGCCTCAGCGTGACCCGCGATCACCACCTGCCCAGGCGCGTTGAAATTGACCGCCTCAGCAACTTGATCGCCGGCCGCCTCGCGACAGGCATCGATCAAGGTGGCGTCATCGAGCCCGATGATGGCGGCCATACCACCTTGTCCATCGGGAACGGCATCACGCATGACCTCGCCGCGGAAACGCACGAGATCGACCGCCTCGGAAAACTCGAGCACGCCCGCCGCGACCAGCGCCGTGAACTCACCCAAACTGTGCCCTGCTACCCAAGTTGGATCAGCGCCACCGACGGCGCGCCAAACGCGCCACGTCGCCACACCCGCCACCAACATCAATGGTTGGGTGATTTCGGTGAGCGCAAGACGCTCCGCCGGACCTTGCTGCGAAAGTTCCCACAGATCGAAACCGAGCATCTTGGAAGCGGTGTCGAAACTCTCGCGCACCTGCGGATGATTGGCGGCCAGATCGGACATCATGCCGACCGACTGGGATCCCTGACCCGGGAACAGGAAGACGCTGCTCATGCGGGTCATTATAGCGAGCGGACTGATCACGAGAACGTCATACCCGTTTGCTATGATCGGCCATCCGTTTTACGGGAGCTTTACGTGCGCACCACCCAGCCTTCCACCACACTTCGTCGCGCCGAGCGCGGTTTCACGTTGATCGAAATCATGGTGGTGGTCGTGATCATCGGCCTGCTGGCCGCGTTCATCGTTCCACGCGTGATGGGTCGAGTCGACGAGGCGCGTATCACCAAGGTGAAGGCGGACATTCAGGCGATCGAAACTGCGCTCTCGATGTACAAGCTCGACACCGCGCGCTATCCGACCACGGTGCAAGGCTTACAGGCGCTCGTACAGAAACCCGATGATCCGTCGCTGACGAACTGGAAGGTCGGCGGCTACATCGCGCGCGTTTCCAAAGACCCATGGGGTAACGACTACCAATATCAATTCCCCGGCACACGCGGGCGCGAGTTCGATCTCTACTCATTTGGTCCCGATGGCGTTCCGGGCGATGTCGCTGGTGGCGGCGACGATATCGGCAATTGGAACCTCGGCAACTGAACCGAGTGCATTCCATACGAGGCCGCTGCGGCGGCTTCACCTTGCTCGAAATATTGGTCGTGATCACGATCATCGGCGTATTGATCGGTGGTGCCGTTTTATCTTTGGGCCTGCTCGGACGTGATGCAGGCCTCGACAGCGAGTTGCAGCGCTTGCAGCGTCAACTGTTGTTCGCGCGGGATCGCGCGGAGATCGAACAACGTCCCTACGGCGTTCTCATCGAACCGGGTGGCTATCGCTTCCTGGTCTTCGACTCTCGCACCTTGCAATGGCAATCAACCGAGGACGACGCCCTCGCCCGTCAGGCGTGGCCCGCTGGCGTAACGGCCAAACTAGACGTCGATGGTCGCCAAGTTGTGATCGCCACGCTCGCGGGCGATCCGGTGCCGCAGATCGGTATCGATGCGAGCGGCGAGTTCACGGCCTTCGAAGTGCGACTAGCGCGTGCAGGAATCGCGGAGACGGCTTGGTTGCGACCGGATCCAGATGGCGCTTTGCAATTGGGAGCGACGCCATGAAAGCGCGCGGTTTCACTTTAGTTGAGGTATTGGTCGCTCTTGCCATCGTAGCGTTGGGATCCGCGGCGGTGATGACGGCGCTCGGCACCGGCTCGCAATCGACGTCGCGACTGCGCGAGCGCAGTTATGCGGAGTGGGTCGCGCTTAATCGTCTTGCCGAGATTCGCGCATCGCGTGAGTGGCCGCTCGCCTCGAACGAACTCGGTGAGGAGACGATGGCTGGCCAGCGCTGGCAATGGCGGCAAACCATCGAGCGGAGTGATGTCCGCGGCGTGTGGCGAATTCGTGTTGAGGCGCGACTGGCGAGTCGCGCGAGCGACGACCGATGGATCGCCACCGTTCACGGCGCGCGAGGTGATGACCTCACGAGTGTCGACCGTGACGATGCGATATGGGATACCGCCAATCGGAGCACGCCGTGATACCGCGTGACCGATCGAGGCTTTCGCGAGGCGGCTTCACCCTACTCGAACTGCTGGTCGCGCTATTTGTCTCCGCGGTCATGTTTGCTGTGGGCTATGGCGCGTTGATGCAAGCAACCCGACAACGCGACGACATCCGCCTCGCGCAAGATGAGCTCGCCAATTTGCAACGAGCGATGCGGCTGCTCACGCTTGATATCACGCAAATGACACCACGACCGGTCGCCGACGTGCTTGGTCGCGGCGAACTCGCCGCCGTCACCGGCGCAGACGGTAGCGGACGACTTCTCGCCTTGACTCGCGGTGGTGAGGGCGATGCACGGGCGAGCGGACGCCCTGCTCTACGTCGTATCGAATACCGACTCGAACAAGGCGAGCTACAACGCCTTGCTTGGCCCGCGCTTGATCCGGTGGCGGGCGTTCAACCGCGCGTCCGAATCCTCCTGCGTAACGTTCGGGTGATGGAGTTTCGCTTCCTCGACAACGAAGGACAGTGGGTCAGCGTCTGGCCGAAGCCGAGCGTGAGTGGCACGCCGGGGGCCTTACGACAACGACCGCGCGCCGTTGAAATGCGTATCGAGACCGCAGGCGCGGGGCTGTTGCGTCGTGTCTGGGAGATTCCCGGTTGAATACGCACTCACGAAGCACCGGGATCGCCCTGTTGACGGCGTTGATCGTGCTCGCGATCACGAGCGCCCTCGCCTACGCCCTCAGCGCAGAGACGGGTCTGGCGATTCGACGAACGGCGGGCGGTGCCGCGCAAGAGCAAGCACGTGAAATCAGCGCCGCCACCGAAGCCGTAGCCGCGTCGTTACTCAAAGAAGCGCTCGAGGATCCGAATTCGACACTGCATGGCGCGCAGCGCTGGGCGCGTCCGTATGGGCCAGTGGAGATCATTCCGGGCTACCTCATGGAGGCGAGACTCGATGATCTGCAGGGGCGCTTCAATCTGAACGCCTTGGTGAGTGCCGACGGGCGACCGAACGATATCGCGCGTCGCACCCTTGAGCGTTTGTTGCAGAACTTGGAGCTCGAGCCGCAATGGGCTGCCATGATCATCGATTGGATAGACGCCGATGACCAACCTCTCGATGGCGGGGCTGAAGTGAGCCGCTACAGCGCGCTCACGCCGGGCTACCGACCCGCCAATCGCATCATCACCTCGACGAGTGAACTGCTCGCAATCGAGGGCTTCGATCTTGATCGCTATCGTCGACTAGAGCCGCACATTTCAGCATTACCACGCGATGCGGGCTTGAATGTCTGCACCGCAACGGGTCCGCTACTCGACGCATTGAGTGGCGAGCGACAGTGGAGCAGCGCCGCCGACGGCTTGCAGCGCAATCGAGAAGCAGGTTGCTTTCCACGGCTCGAGGTCTTACGCAACAGTCTCCGTGACCCGACCGAGTTCGACGCCTTACGCAGCGCGCTCGGTCTTAGCGAACGCAGCCGTTACTTTGGCCTCTTCGGCTACGTCTCGAGTGGCCGTTCCGGCTACACTTCCTACAGTTTGCTGCGTCACGAGGGGCCGGGTGCCGGCCAGATTCGGGTTCTGCTCCGCCACACTGCACCATGAACCAACCACGCTTACTGCACATTCCGGTGGATGCGAATTTGGAAACGACGATTTCGTCGTTCAAATCTTCGCTGCCGACCGGTGCTGCGGACGACACCCCAGCGACGCCCTCACTCATCGTTCTGGTCCCGGCGGCCCTGGTGCCGCGGCTCGGTGCAACGCTACCGGCGGTGCCGTTGCAAAAATTGCGGCAAGCGGCTGCCTACGCTATCGAAGATCGCCTTGTCGGCGATGTCGAATCACAGCATTTGACCGTCATCAACTCACAGCCCGTATCCGGTGGCCAACTCGAGATCGAAATCGCGGCAGTCGAGCGAGACTGGTTGCGCGAGCTACTCTCTGCACTGAGCGTCGCTGGGTTAAAACCGAGCGCCGTTTATGCCGATGCCGATTGCATCGCATCCAAGCCTGGCGATGTGCTGCTGTGGATCGATGGTGCAGACGCACATTGGATCACCCCGCAAGGTTGGCGACGTACTTGGCCGGTCGATACGCTGGCAGACGCGCTCGACTGGTCGCTCGGGAACACCCCTGCGGGCACCTTGGGACTGCGCGTGTACGCGAACGCCGCGGACCTGCAGAAGCATAGTCTGACAATCGATGCGCTGCGCGCTCGACTCGTCAGCGTTCGGTTGTATCCGCTGGAGCGACCACTCGACTGGTTGGCACAAGAACTCGAAACAGCACACCCGAACAATCTTCTGCACAGCGAGTTTGCGCCGCAGAAAACGCACTCCGAACGCTGGCGACGCTGGCGCTGGCCGCTACGGATCGCCGCCGCCATCGTCGCAATTTTTATGGCACAGATTGTGGTCGATTTGAGCATGGCGTCCGCACGTGCGCGCGTGATCGAGGAGCGGATCGCTGCGCAGGCCAGTACGTTGCTGCCGCCGGCTAGCGCGATCGCGAATGTCGTCCCGCTGCTCGAGCGTCAACTAGTCGCCATGACCAGCAGATCAGCGACCGCCCCCACACTCGAGGCGTTGAATTCATTGGTCGTGCCATCCGGTGCGACCCCGATGAAACTCGATGCGATCGACCTGAAGCCCGGGCGGGCGACGCTTCAGTTAACGAGTGCGACGCCTGAAGAAATTGCGGTGTGGCGTACAGCGTGGTCAGCGGCCGGTTGGCAAGTTTCCGAGAGTCGCGACCCGCAAGGCATGCTGGTCATCGAACTGGTGCGCCCGTGACACTACCGACCGTCGTGAGTCAGTGGTTCGAGGGTCTGCAGCCGCGTGAGCAGCGTATTCTGCGTATCGGACTGCCCGTGATCGCCATGATCATTCTACTGGGTTCGCTTAGTTGGTTGCTCGATGCGCGCGATGCCGCGATGCAGCGCTGGCAACGAGCCGCCGCGCTGGAGCCACGCATCTCACAACTGATGTCATCTAGCAACGCGACACCGGAAAGCTCAGCGATTCTCGCGAACGTGACAACCGAAGCGGGCATCAGCACGCTGACCATCACCGATCTTCCCGTCGAGCAGGTCTTCGATCAAATCGCTGCATGGGAAAAATCGGGCGGTCGTATCCAGCATTTGCAGTTACGTCGCACGAGTGACGGACGAGTCAGCGGCGAGATCCGTGGCAGTCTCACAGCGCCCTGATCGCGGACCGCGGCGATCGAGAGCGCCGTTATCTCTCTTCATCCTCGCGTGTTTGGTCGGGATTGTCGTTTGGGCACCGGCGGCATGGCTGCGGTCTTCGCTGCCGATGCCGTTCGTCTGTACCGATGCGACGGGCACCATTTGGAATGGTGAATGCCGTCAGCTGCTGCGCGTAGACTCGTTCGGCTCACGATCCGAACTCGGCGATCTGCGATGGCACATCTCGGTGTGGTCTCTGCTGTCACTGCACCCGCAAGCCGATTTGCTGTGGCAACTCGGCGATGCCCGCGCGCGTGCCACACTGCAGTGGAGCCCAAAGTCCAACTGGCAAATCCGTGACCTGTCTTTGGTCTCGACCTATCGCTCACTAAATCCGCTTGCCGACCCTGGCCTTCGACGGCTCTGGCGAGACATGCCAGGCACCGCGGGATTGTCACTCGAGTTACCTGTAGCGTTCGGTAACGCCCAAGAAATTCAACAGCTGCAAGGTGAACTTCGATTCTTCGCCTATGGGGAGCATGTGCTGACGATCAGTGCCGATGGACGCGGCGCACTGCGGTCAAACGAGGGCGCGTTGCGCCTCTCTGGCCCCCTCGAATGGCAGCGCGATGGGCGCTATCGATTGCAAATCAAAGCTAGCTTGAGTGGCGATGCCGATCCTTCCTTACGAGAGGCGCTCAGGGCGTTGGGACCGGTGGATCCTCGCGGCGAGTATGATCTGACCATCGAGGGATCGATTTGGACTCTGCTGCGCTGACAGCACTCTCGATAGACTCATTCAGGTTAATTCGACAAACAGACCGATCGCTGGGAAATACAGCGCCGATCGCACGGGCTCGGGCCCGAAACGCGAGAGCAGACTCGAATAACGCTCCAATTGAGCCCGATGCGCTTCGCGCTGCGCATCGAGAAAGCCCGACAAGTTCCCATCTGACGGAATCGCCGTCTTGTAGTCGATCACCCAACGCTGACCCGCTTCGACGAAACAGCGATCGATCACGACGTTGACGATACGTCCTGCAACCTTGCCGGTCAGTGCAAGCTCGATTCCGTCGCGCTCGTCGCGTCGAGCGAGAATCCAGCGGCCGCGTTCATCACGTAAGGTACGTTGTACCGCGTCGCGAACCCGCTCTAGATAAGTCTCACAGCGATCCCGCGCAACGCCCTCTAGCAATAAGCCTTGACGCCAACGCGCCGTCGAAGACTCATCGACCTCGATGGGTAGCTCGGACTGACGAGCAAGGTGTTCGAGCTCGCGATGGATCACGATACCGACTGCGCGTGCGTATGGATCACCGTTTTGCCCGACGAACCGTTGCGCCGCTGTATCGAGCTCCGTGCTCGACAGGTTCAGCGTAGACACCGACAGATCGGCAGGCCATTCCGGCGGCTCGAAATCGACCGGCCAACGACGAAACCCCGCTGATGAACTCGCTGCAATTTCAATCGCGCCCGCGCTCAGCGGGTCACGGCTTACGCTGTCGATGAGTCCGCTGATCGCCGGGCGTAGTACGCCTAGCGGGGAACGACCAGGGATCGAGGCAGCGCCATCCTTCTTGAGGGTGAAGCATGCGATCGGTGCGAGATGACGTTTTGCCCGAGTCATCGCCACGTACAACAAGCGCGCTCGCTCACGATCGATGCGACGCGAACGCAGCCGACGTATCCAAGCCGCGACGGACGGTCGGCCGACCACCGAATCGCTCGCCTCGATCGGCCCGAACAGCGCAAAAGTCTGCTCACCCTCTTGCCACTCAACCAGTTCGAGCAACTCACGCGGATCGCCCTGCACTCGACGAGACAATCCAGGCACGATCACGGCATCGAACTCGAGCCCTTTGGCTCGGTGGATGGTCATCACCTCGATGGCACCCGGCACGGTGCTAGCAGCCGCGTAAAGCCCCTCGAGCATCACGTTAAGGTCGATGGCAGCGCGCCAGCCGGGACGCCTTGAGGCTTCGGCCAAAGCATCGAGATACCGCCGAGCGTCATCGACCGCGCCCTCGTCTTCGTAACAGGCCGGCGCGTGCAACTGCAACCAAACCGACTCGACCCGAACGGACAACGCCAGATCGGTACGCATCAACATCGGTGTCAGCAACAGGCGCAACCGTTCTAGTCGCAAGCGACCTTCGACAGACAGCCGAGTGAGTCGCGCCTCATCCGCCCACAAATCGGTGATGGCCGCCTGCGGCTGACCCTCGAGCAACGCCGTCAAATCGACGAGCGTCATGCCGCACCAAGGGGCTCGCAATATCGTGAGCCAAGCAATCCGATCGAGCACCGAGCTCAATGCCCGCGTCAGCGCGAGCAAGTCTTGAACGACGCTCGTCTCAGAGAGTGGTACGAGATCGACACCACGAACGGCGTAGCCTGCGCTCTTCAGCGTCGCCACGAGCGTGGTGGCATGGTGACGCGCTGCAACCAGTATGGCGATCGACCCGATCGAGGCATCAGAGCGCCAGCGTCGCACGCAATCCACGACCGCCTCCGTCTCCCAGCGCTGACAAGCGAGATCATCACCGACCATGCCTGCGAGTCGCCACTCGACCGCTGGACCGGTGTCGCTGCCATCGGGTTCCCGATGATCAGGATTGCGTGCCGCGATACTCGCAGCGAATGGCACAGCCGACTCGCGCGGCTCGACCGTCTTGGGGAACACGGACGTGAACACCTGGTTCACCTGCTCGACGATCGCAGGGACCGAACGAAAGTTCTGCGCCAGCGAACGCGGCTCGAGTTTCACATCGCCGAAACCGTCGCGTAGCGCTGCTTCGAACAGATCGACTCGAGCCTCGCGGAACTGATAAATCGACTGCATGGGGTCGCCCACCACGAACAGCGTGCGACCATCGCCAGACTGCCAATCGCGAGTGAGCCCAAGGATCAACTCGAATTGATCTCGCGAGGTATCCTGAAACTCGTCGATCAGTAAATGCTGCAGACGGCTGCCTTGATGCAGTATTTGCTCGCGATCGAGATCGCCCTCTTCCCGAAGCGCTTCGCGCGCAGCGGCCGCCACGCCGATGAAATCGACCTCGCCTCGCTCGCGGAATGCCAACTCCAGCTGGCTGGCCGCGAGCAACAGCAGTCGAACCAGCGCTTGCATGAGTTCGCTCTCGTCGGCATCGAAGCACGCCGGCGGCGCCTGCCGCGCCTCATCCAACAACGCCGCACGTTCCGGTGACGACCAATCCGCCAGCCACCGTTCGAACATTTTCTTCTGCGGGTCTTTCGGACCGAAACCTTGGCGGACATCGACGCGGCGACGAAACTGCACCGCACCGGACTTGGTTTCTTTGGTCAAGACAAAATGCGCTATCGCACGCCAGCACTCGATATCGAGCGCCATCGAGTCTTCGGCCATCGAGAGGACTTGTAGCTGGCGCCGCAGCTCGACATCACCGTCGGCGGTATCGAGCACGTTCTGCGCATGGCGCGCCAACTCGACTATTTGACGTCGTCCCTCTGTGTCGAACGCCTCTTGTAACCGAGCCCGCAACTCGCGCAACACCTGCTCAATCGATTTTGAGAGCTCCCGCGACAAATCATCGAAACGGCGTCCGACCAGATGCGGTAACCAGCGTGCGCGCTGCGCCAACATCTTGGCGAGCAACTCCTCTACCCGTGCCCAGGCATTGTCGAGATGTTCGAACAGTCGTCCGGAGGCGGATGCCCAATCGGCATCGAGTTCGGCCTCGCGCAGGCTGCGACGGGCCACCTCGCGGTATAGCAACATCGGCTGTGACGCGAGCGCAAGCTGTCCGGCGCCGCCGGCGCTGATCGGTACGGCCGCCGCAAGACTGCGGTGGACACCATCGATAGTCTGGATGCGCAGGCGACCGGGTGTGTCTTGCAACTGCCAACCGCGTAACTCGGCATGTCGTAACGCGGCTTGTGCGAGCAACACCGTCTGACGTTTGGACGGATCATCGGGCCAAGTCGACTCGGGCAGTGCAGCCTGTGCGAGCGCCTGTTCGACTCGCGCGAGCATCTCGCCGGCCGCTTTGCGCGTGAACGTCATGGCCAGAATCGCTTCGGGCTCATCCACTGCTGCCAGTAGACGCAGATAGCGCTGAATGAGCAGCGTCGTCTTACCCGAACCGGCTGGTGCCTGCACGATCAGCGAGCGTGTGATGTCGAGCGAATCGGCTCGCGCCTTGGCATCGTTCTCGAGCAGCGTCATTCGGCGCCCTCTTCCGACTCAAGTTCATCGACGGCATCACCGCCCAGTTCGGCGCGCCGACACAAGCCCTGCAAGTCGCAATACCGACACGCGCGCCGGCTCGGTCGGACCGAGGCCACACCGCGCATGAAACGCGACGCCAACGCTGCAAGCTCACGACGAACCTCGTCGCGTTGATCCGACCAGGCGATGCCCGCTTTGACGCCGGGTAACAAATCCTCGTCCGCCGTCGACGCCACGTAGCTACACGACGCCGAGCTCAAATGTATGTTGGCAAGCGCGATGATGCTCTCTTGCGCCTCGGTTTCGACGCAGAGCGCGTACAGCCACAATTGGACCGCATCGAGCTCGGCGAGCGAAAAAGTCAGCGAACGATGTCGACCGCTCTTGTAGTCGAGGATCATCAAGCCCGGTGATCCTGTTGCGGCGCGAACGCGATCGATCCGATCGATCCGAAGCTCGAATCGTGCATCGCCCAGTGTCAAAGACACCGAATGCTCGCGGTGCTGAACCGTGAATGGCGGACGTTGTAACTCGAGTTCCAGTAAGCGTCGAATGGCCCGCGCCGAACGACGTCGCTCGCGAGCGAGTAACTGCTGCTGCGCGAGCGGTTCTGCACCATCGACACCCGTCGACAAAGATGGGTCGCTCATCGCCTCCGACAAGCTCCGCTCGATCACGGCGTCAAGTTGTTCAGCGTTCAGGGCACGCAGGCGCTCCGAGTCGATGAGCTCACGCCACAGCACATGTAGCGCCCGATGCAGCAAGCTGCCGCGGACCAGCGCTGAAATGCCGGGCTCGAGTTCGTCTTCTAGACGGCCGAGCAGACGACGCTCCGCGTAAGCTCGAAAGTCGCACAACGCTTGCGTCGCGAGGGTTTCGGCGCCACCCGGGACACGGCGGGCGGCATCCCACGGACTTCCCACGTTGTCGGCCGGCTCCGAGATCGGGAGTCGCGGTTGCGCGCCACGCCGGAGTCGAGCGAACGAGCGCGGCGAGGACTCGGTCCGATCACTGTAAGCGCGTAACAAGGGACTGGCCTGCAACTCCGTTTCACCATCGCGAGCCGCACTGGAGTAATGCAACTGCGGCGTCGATTCAGCCCACTGACGCATCGCCAACTGAGCGCGCTGCGACTGACCTAGCGCACTCGACTCCGGAACGCCGAGTGCTTGTTGTAATAGGTAGGGCACGAACGGGTCGGCTCGGGCGGGTGACGGCCACGCATCGGCCTGCAATCCACACACGTAGATTCCGTCGTAGCGAACGCCCGGATGATCGAGCGAACGCGTGATCGTAACGGGTAGCTCACCGCGAGACGGTGCAACGAACTCGCGCTGCGCCAACGAGGCGATCAGCTCCACGCTCTGCCGCGCATTGGCAGCGGGACGTGAGCGCTCGATATCGCCAAACGCCTGCATCAACTCACGCCACTGCTCTCGAATCTGACGCGTGGTCGAGTCGCGTGCGGGCCGATGGTCGAACACCGCCAGTTTTGCGATGACGGCGAAACGATCTGCCCAGCGCTGCTCGGCGCGCTCGAACTCGGCATGCATACGCTCGAGTCGCGAGACGATGGCCTCGGCGACGGCCGTGTCGCTCGCGATCGACGTTCGCAGATGGGCCAACACCGCGAGCCAAGCGCCGGCGGAACGCCGCTCAAAAGGGTCACGACGCAACAACGCGGCGAATCTCGCGCGAGCCGACATCGACAAATCGTCGAACACCTCCCCTTCGAGCAAGCGCGCGAACGCTTCAGCCTCCGCGTACGAGGCCAACCAGCGCAACATCTGCAGAACTTGGCGCGGTTCGGAATACTCGGACAGTGGACGTCCACCCTCGATGTCGAAGAGTGTCTCGAGGTCCGGATCGCGCCAGCGCGAGGGTGTCAGTTGCGAGGAGAAGTGGCTCTCAACTTCGGCGCGATGGGCTTCGAGCGACGGCACGACGACGTACAGTCGCGCATCGGGATTCCGTTCCAAGTTAGCTCGCGCCCACTCCGCCGCGGCGGCGATCTCATCCGCCGGCGTCGGGAGTCGGCGGTGGATCACCTGTGCATCTGCGCGAGCGACGGATTGCAGTGCCGTGACACCCTGGGTGGCGAACAAGTCGCGCAGCAGCGGCGGGATCAATCCGCCTAAATAGGTTTGATGGGACGCCGGTCGATCGCTCACGACCAACGACCCTCCAAGCAACAGCTCTCCCTGCTCGAATGAGACGCTCGCTTCCAGCTCGCGTGCGGCTGCACCGACGGCTCGGCGAGCGCTTAGCAACCACTGCGCTTCCGTCGAGCCGTGTCGCGCCAAGCGGGCATCGTCGATCCGCCACTCACTGCAAAGCCGTGCGGATCGTTGCAGTGCGTCGGCCAAGGCATCGACAGACCAAATGAACGGTCGAGGATCATCCCGCCTCGACAGCAGCTCACGAGCCGCATCGTTCCAAAGACACCACTCCTCGTGCGGTCCGAGCGGACGCCGGAAACGATCACCATCGTGGAGATAGGCTTCGCGAACCAAAGAAGCCAACCAGCCGTTGACGGCGGTCACGAGCGGCGTGCGCCACACCTCGAGCGTGCGCAGCTGTTCGCGAGCGTAAGCGAGTCGAATCGCCGCAGCCCGCGAACGGGTCGGAACAATCAGCCCCGATCCTGCCCGAAGACGATCGGCGATGTCGTCAAACGGTCCCAATCAACCTCGGAAACGGGCGCTCGCGTCGACCACCCGCCCAACCGGTGCCGGCGGGCGTGAGCGATACTCGGCGAGCAATTCGCTCATCCGTGCGAAAACGGTGCGTAGCTGCGCTGCATCCGGAAGGTTGGTGATGCGGAAATGATTCTTGTACGGCACGTTGAAACTCGTACCCGGCGCAACGAGCACATGCTTTCGCTCGAGCAGATCGAGCGCGAACGCCTCGTCATCAAAACTCTCAATCGAATCGTTGACACCGACGAAGCCGTACAGCGCACCCTGCGGCGTCGCGAGCTCCAGTGAGGGTTCCGCTGCCACGGCCTCGACGATCGCGCGACGCGATTCGAACAAGCGACCACCGGGCCGAGTCAATTCGCGAATACTTTGATAGCCACCGAGAGCGGTCTGCACCGCCCACTGACCCGGCACGTTGCTACACAAGCGCAAAGACGCCAACAGCTCGAGCGCACTCAGGAAGTCCTGCGCAGCCGATACCTTGCCGGAGACGACGGCCCAACCGACGCGATATCCGCAGGCGCGGTACACCTTCGAGAGACCCGACATCGTCACACAGACGGTATCGTGTACAAGGCTTGCCATCGGCACGAACTCGGCATCGTCGTACAGAATCTGATCGTAGATTTCGTCGCACAGCAGCATGAGGCCGCGCTGCTCGGCGAGTCGCGCAATACCCTCGAGGACCGCGCGCGGATAGACCGCCCCTGTCGGATTGTTCGGATTGATGACGACGATCGCTCGAGTACGTGGCGTGATGAGCGCCGCCAACTCGTCCACATCCGGGATAAAGCCGTTCTCCGGATGACACGGATAATGAACCGCCTTGCCGCGGTTGAGATTCACCGCCGCACTCCACAATGGGTAGTCGGGGCTCGGCACCAAGACCTCGTCACCGTCATTCAGCATGGCGCGAAGGCACAGATCGATCAGTTCGCTGACGCCGTTACCGATAAACACTTCTTCGGCACTGACACCCGTGACGCCGCGCGCCTGCTGCTGCATCACGACGGCCTCGCGTGCCGGAAAGATTCCCTTCTGGTGGCAGTAGCCCTCGCTCTCGGGAAAATTCTCGATCATGGCGAGCCGCATCGTCTCCGGCGTGCGAAAACCGAACAACGCCGGATTACCGATGTTCAATGAAATGATTTCATAGCCCTTCCGCGCCAGCTCTTGTGCGCGTCGCGCGAGCTTGCCGCGAATTTCGTAACGAACATTGCGCAGGGCGTCGCTGGTGCGAATTGGTGTTTCGGCCGTCATGGAATGGTTTCGCTGCTGTAAAGGGCCCGCAGGCCGGACAATTCGCAAGAATAACGGCTTGCCCAGCTCACTGCATGATCTTCACGAACAATTTGTGGATGTTAGCCTGCGCGTCCTTTCGCCAAGGAGGCCAAGCACCATGACTTTCGATTTGCGCGCGCACATGCCCTTGCTCGCTCGCCAGGAGGGCGTGTGGGAAGGCGTCTATCGCTATTACGACGCCGACGGCAACAAGATCGACGAACATCGATCGCGACTCATATGCCGCGTTCCTGACTCCGGCCCCCACCATTACCACCAGACCAACCAGTACACGTGGTCGGACGGGCGGCAGGAGACCCGTGAATTCAAAGGCTCGTTCCGCGACGGGAAACTCTGGTTCGACAGTGAACTGATCGAGGGTTGGGCGGCAGAGGAGCCGCTCGATCAACACCGACGAACGCTACTGCTCTATTGGGTCCGACGCGGCGAGCCGGACACCTATCTCTACGAAATGATCCAAGTCGACGACGCGTGCCGCCAACGTACCCGCGTTTGGCAGTGGATACGTGGCGGCGCGACGCGCATGCGCACCCTCATCGATGAGGTGAAGGTCGCCGACGACTGGCGAACCGTCGCTTAACGGCGACGGCGCTTTTTCTTCTTGTGGCCGTGATCGACACGCCCATCACCATGGTGGTGCGGCGTGTCGCCGTGGGCATGGCCGTGATCGTAGTCGAAGTCGATCGGATGGTTATGGCCATGCGTGTTGACCCACTTGTAGAGCTCCGGATTGCGATGCAGCAAGCGGCTGGCAGCGCGTTCCTGGTTCTCTTCCGGGGTTGTCCACGGATTGAAATGGAAGTGGTTGTATAGCTGCGAGTCGGTACGACCGATGGCGAGCGTGCCGAGCTTGCAACCGAAGGCGCCGTGATTGATGTACGGCGGACGCCAGAAGTAGCCGCCGGTCGGCAGGTCACCGAACTGCATCATCCACGACGTGCCCCAGATGTGATACGCCTCTTCGACGCAGTCGTGGTAGGAGATGTTGTCCTGCCAGAAGTTCGGCGTCATGCAATAGAGGAAGGTGAACGCATGCGTGCGTTGGTCGAAACGCAGCACCTTGACGAGACATCCGGGCGCCGTCGCCGGGAAGAAGTTCGTTGAGGTCCACTGCATGTTTTCGTAAGCGTTGACCGCCGCAAAGCGATCACGCTCGGCGCGCGGATGGTCGCTATCCGATTCGACGAATGACGGCTCACCGTGGTTGTAGAACAGCAAACCGGTCGCACCGCGCGGCGACGTCAGCGCTTCGATCGCGACACCGGCGGGAACGAACAGGTAGCTGCCGGGTCCGTGGACTTTTTCACCGACGGTGATCGAGCCCGTCATGATGAAGAGCTCGTACTCGGTGTAGCTCATGCCCGGCGGCTGCTTGTAGCCGGGCTCGAACAACACCGTCATGGAGCAAGCTCCATTGTCGGTGTCGATCGACAGCATCTTGTACTGCATGCCCTTCGGGAAACCCGGCAGGGTCATTTTCTTGAAGGGAACGTCGCGGTCGACAAACGGTTCGATATGCGGGCGTGCCATGGTTCAATCCTCCGCGGCGCTGATCAGAATACGACTCGGAACTTGCGTTTCGGCTTCACCGGAATCTCTTCCGGGCGAACCTTACGCATTTGGTCCCAATGAACATGGGTACCGCGCGTCTGGATTCGCTGCAGGAACTCCGCCACCCACTTGTCACGCTTCGGCGCGAGGGCATCCTGCTCGGCGACGATTTTCTTGTAGCGCTTCTTTTGCTCTACGAGCTCTTTCTTCAGCCACGCTTCGACTTCGCGGCTGCGCTTATGGGGAATGGCTTTCATGCTGCTCCTCGCGTTCGGGTCGGTTTCGACCCCTATTCCAACGGATATTAACCCCGAGGCGGGCAATTGGGGCTAGCGGCCCGGGTTCTCAGCGCGATCTGACCACTCTGCGAGCTTTACCCTGCGTCAGCTGGCTGTGCCCGAACAGCGCCTCGCGCGCTTTCTCGTCGGGGTTACCGATCTTCTCGCGTTGGTCGAGCAACGCCACACCACGCTGGACGGCTGGGCGCTCGCCGATCGCCTGGTACCAACGTGCCACGTTCGGGAACTCGGCCAAATCGATCTTGTGCAGCCAACGCACACGCACCCACGGCCAGGTGGCCATATCGGCGATGGAGTATCGCCCGGCCAGATACTCGACATCGGCCAAACGCCGATCCATGACGCCGTACAGGCGCAACGTCTCGTTGCGGTAGCGATCCATCGCATAGCGGATCTTGCGCGGTGCATAGCCGAGAAAATGTCCGCACTGACCAAACATCGGCCCGACGTTCGCCACCTGGAACGTCAGCCACTGCAACACCTCATACCGGCCGCGCTTCGAACGCGGCATAAACTGACCGGTCTTCTCGGCCAGGTACTGCAGGATCGCGCCGGACTCGAACAGCTTGATCGGCTCGCCCCCCGGTCCGTCATGATCGACGATCGCCGGGATCTTGTTGTTCGGATTGATCTTGAGAAAAGCCGGTCGAAACTGCTCGCCACGCAACATGTTGACTGGCTTGACGCGATATCGAAGCCCGCACTCCTCGAGCATGATCGGAATCTTGTGACCGTTCGGTGTCGGCCAGTAGTAAAGATCGATCACGAGACCCCCTGAGCACTCGACATTCAGATCACGAGATTCGAACATACGGGACATGCTCAGCGCCATCCTCGTCGTCACCTTGGTGGTGGCCGATTTAGATTCCACCCGCACCGCGTACGTCGACTGGCTCGACTACCGGATCGTCGCCGACGAGGTCGTCTCGAGCGAACTCGCTGCAAGCTGGGCAGCCCCTGCTGTCGCCGGCAGTCGTTCTGTCTTGTTGCAACCGGCCAGTGGCGCAACGATGTGGCTACGTCTGATCGAGCGTCCGCACGCCGCGGGCTACCGGGCGATGCACTCGACGGGTTGGACGGCCAATGAAATCCTCGTCGAGGATCCGGTCGACCTCGCCTTGCGCTTCAGCAAACCGGACTCGCCCTTCCGAGTGGTCGGCCCGCCTGCGCCACTCGGTTCGAACGGCAAAGTCATCGCGATGCAAACCATCGGCCCGGCGGGCGAGCTCAACTATTTCACCCGTATTCCGCCCGAGGGCGGCACCTTCATCAAGACGCCGGCTGCCAGTCGAGTCGATCGAACCTTCATCGCCGTCGTGGGCGGGCGTTCCATGTCCTCGATGACCCGCTTTTATCGCGACACGCTCGGCATGTCGGTGCTCGATCCTTATCCATCGGCGGTTCAGGTCGTCAACGATTCGCGCGGGCTGTCGCCCGATTACCAAATGCAGTTGGCGGTGGTACCGATTTCACCCGCCTCGATTCTCGAGCTCGACGAATACCCGAGCGATACGGTCGATCGCATAGCACCGATGGGCGATTTACCGGCTGGGATGGCGATGGTGAGCTTCGTTGTCGATTCACTCGACTCGAACAAACTCGCCTGGCGCGCACCACCGAGCGCGCGTCGCGAACCGCCGTACGCGGGACGTCGCGCCGGCGTCGTGGTCGGCGCTGCCGGTGAATGGATCGAGTTGATCGAGCGCGAGCCGCGTTAACGCGGCTCGAACACCTGGTATTCGGTGAGCTCGTAACGGGTCTGCATGTAACCCGTCACGTAGGCGAGCAGGCAAATGCGCTCATCCGGCGTACACCACAGATCGTACGGAGGATGCTTGCCGGGCTCATTGCTCGTGTCATCGCCCTCGCTCGTCTCGATGATGCGGTAATGCAGCGCATCGAACGTGCCCGCTGCGACGGTGATGCGATCTGGACCCACGTACTGCAATCGCACGCCCAAAGGATGACGCATGATCATCGGCCCAGTGGCACCGCGATGATCGAGTGAACAGAGCAACACGTTCGTAAAAAGCCCGATGCCCGGACCGCGCGTGATGTCGAAGATGCTCATCAACCAGGCATCGGCCTGAATCGGGTGGGTACCAAACGCATCCAACTTGCCCTGCAACGGATAGCGCTGCGAAATGCGGCCCTCCGCCACCGTGTAACCCTCGCACTCGGCCTCGGTCTCGGTGAAACGAAACCAACTCGAGCCAACGAAGCGATCACCGACGGATAAACGCACGAAGCAGTCCTCAGGACGCCAATCGCGGTCGAGACTGAGTGTCACGTCACGCATCACGTTCGGGGCATCATCGATCTCGGTGTAGGCCCGGATGGTACGTCGACCATCGCCATGAACGGTGATGGTGAAATCCTCGCGTCCGCGCTCCACGCCCTTGCGACCTTCTTTGTCGCTCGTGTAGTGCAGTTTGCCTTTGATGCGACGATGCGGAATCGGCATGGCGTTCACTCCAAACGAATCAACGGTTCACGAAACAGTTTTTTACGCGACATCGGCTTGTACCACGCGGTCAGTGCCGGTCGATCGATCAACGGGTCGAACTTGGCATCGAGACTCGGGATCGCCGCCGCTACTTGCGCCATCTTCAGGCGCAAAAACTGCACGGCTCCGACACCACGCATCTGACCGATATCGAGCTTGCCGTAGCTCGGTGCGTCTTTTTCCATCTGATCGAGGATAGCGATGATCTTTCGCCAGCAACGATCGATGTAGGCTGCTCGCTGCTGATCCTGCGGCAGCCAAGACTCGATGATCAGCAATACGAAAGTATCGAAGAGCCCATCGGCCATCCAGGCTTGGCGCAGCGTCGTCCAACGCTGTGGCCCCTTCGAGGGATACAGCTTGCGTCGACGATGCAGTGAGTCGAGATATTCATAGATGACGGGACCGCCGGCTAAGTATTCGCCGGAGTCGAGTAGCAACGTCGGTACCTTGCCAAGCGGATTGACGTTCGCGAGTGGCGTATCGACGTCGAACGGCTTGGTCGCCACCGGCACGATCTGATCGTGTAGCCCGGCGTAGCTGATCAATGCCTCGACTGTGTGGACGTAACCTTTGATCGGCGTGTAGAGCAGTTTCATATCAATGTACCTCTTGACCGCCCGACACGTTCATCGCCTCGGCCGTGATGTATTCAGCCTCGGCAGAGCAAAGAAATGCGCAAGCTTTGGCGGTATCTTCGGCGAGGCCGACCCGCCCGAGTGGAATCCGCGAGCGCATCTCCGTCAGATATTCGTCGATCGTCTGGCCGCGCTGCTCGGCACGCAGCGCATTCTGCACACTGCCCAAACCCGTCGTGACATGGTTCGGACAAATCGCATTCACCGTGATCTTGTGCCGCCCGAGCTCCAAGGCCGTGCTACGCGTAAAGCCGATCATGCCGTGCTTGGAGGCGGCATAGGCCGACAGATACATCGAGCCTGATTTGGCAGCCACGCTCGCGATATTGATGATGCGTCCGCCTCTGCCCTGCTCGATCATCGCTTGCGCTGCATGTTTGCTGCAGAGAAAAGCGCCGGTGAGATTGACGCCGAGCACGAGATCCCAACGCTCGAGCGGCATCTCGGTGAAGGGCGCCATGAGATAACCAACCCCCGCGTTGTTCACCAAAATATCGAGACCACCGTAGGTCGACTTCGCGAAGGCGACGGCTTCCTGCACCTGCGCCTCGTTGCGAACATCGAGGAGGCAGGCCGAGGCCTCGCCGCCGGCTGCGCGTATCTGTGCGACGACCTCATCGAGCTCACTTCGCGTGCCGATACGATCAGGCGGCAGGTCCGCAGCCGGAACGCCGAGATCCGTCACGACGACCTTGGCACCCTCGCTCGCCAAGCGCTGACAAATCGCCTCGCCCAAACCCTTGCGTCTGCCAGCGCCCGTCACCAGCGCAACTTTGCCTTCCAATCGTTTCAATTCATGACTCCTAGGAGCGACCACCGTCATTTCTCTCGCCAACGCAAACAGGCGACCTGATGCGCCTCGCTCACTTCGTCGAACGTCGGAGCTGTCGCGGCGCATTGCGGCTCCGCCATCGGACAGCGCGTGCGAAACACGCATCCCGAGGGCGGCGACAACGGCGAAGGCAACTCTCCCCCGAGCGCCGTGCCGAGTCGTAGCGGCTGCACGGCAGGATCGGGAATCGGAACCGCCGCGAGCAAACCGCGGGTGTATGGATGGCGCGGATCGGAATACAGCATCTCGGTTGGTGCGAGTTCCATCGGCTTACCGAGATAGAGTACGAGCACCCGCTCGCACAACTTGCGCACGACCGCGAGGTTGTGACTGACGAACAGAATGCTCATCCCGAAATCGCGCTTGAGATCCTGCAGCAAGTTGACGATCTGCGCCTGAATCGAGACGTCCAGTGCACTGACGGGTTCGTCACAGACCAACAATTTCGGTCGCAGTACCATCGCTCGCGCGATACCGATGCGCTGGCACTGCCCACCACTGAATTCGTGGGGATAGCGATTGATCACATCGGGCGATAAACCCACCCGACGCAAAATATCGGCCACGCGCTCGCGACGCTCTGCTCTTGAGAGCTTAGGTGCATGCACCCGCAACGGCTCGGCGACGATCTCACCCACCGTCATGCGCGGATCGAGACTCGCGAGCGGATCCTGAAAGACGATTTGCAGGTCACGACGGAGCGGCCGAACCTGACGATTTGACCACCCCTCGATGGACTGACCCATCCAGACGATCTGCCCGGCCGTGCTCGGCACCAAGCGCAGAATCGCGCGCGCTAGCGTGGACTTACCACATCCTGACTCACCGACGATCCCGAGCGCCTCGCCGGCTTGGAGATCGAAATCGACACCATCGACGGCACGCAGTTGAGCCGGCTTACCAAACAGCGCAGTGCCCACCGGGAACCACACCCGCAGATTACGGATGCGCAGCAAAGGTTCAGTCATGGGCGTCGACTCGGATGGGGAAGTGACAAGCAACCGCTCTGCCTGTCGCCACATTCAACGCGGGACGCTCGCTTGCACAACGATCCGCGGCAAGCGCACAGCGTGGATGGAAGGCACAACCATTCGGCAGACGGCGCGGATTCGGCGGTTGGCCGCCGATGGCCTGCAACGGTGCATTACCGACTTCGTCGATGCGAGGCATCGATGCCAACAAGGCCCGGGTATAGGGGTGTTGCGGCGCCAGCAGGATATCTTTGACGGCACCGTGCTCGACGATACGCCCGCCGTACATCACCACGACTCGATCCGCGATCCCAGCCACGACACCGAGATCGTGGGTGACCAGGACCATCGACATGCCACGTTCGCGTTTCAATTGAGCGAGCAAGGCCAAGATCTGCGCCTGGATCGTGACATCGAGCGCCGTCGTCGGCTCGTCGGCAATCAACACCGTAGGATCGCAGGCCAACGCAATCGCAATCATGACGCGTTGCCGCATGCCGCCCGAGAGCTCGTGCGGATATTGATCGAGCCGTCGCTCGGCGTCGGTCACCTGCACGAGCCGCAACAGCTCGAGTGCGCGCTGCCTCGCTTGTGCTTTGGAAAGCCCGCGATGACGAACCAACGATTCGCCAATCTGATCGACGACCCGAAGATGTGGCGTCAACGAGGTCATCGGATCTTGGAAAATCATCGCGAGCTTCGATCCGCGCACGGCATTCAATGCCGCGCGATCGTTACCCAGCAACTCCGTCTCACCGAGTCGCGCCGAGCCACTCACCGACGCATTTCCCGCGAGCAAACCCATGACAGCCAGAAACGATTGACTCTTGCCCGCACCGGATTCGCCCACGATGCCAACGCACTCGCCCGGCGCCAGCTCCAGGGAAAATTCATTGACGGCCGGCACCACCCCATCCGGGGTCGAGAAGCGCACGGCGAGATCGCGAATCGACAGCACGGCACTCATCGTTCACGCGGATCGAGCGCATCGCGCAATCCGTCTCCGAGAAAATTAAAACAGGTCAGCAGCGTCACCAGGAACCCCGCGGGAACGAGCAACATCCACACGGCCGACTCCATTTCTTGCGCTCCCTCGTTAATCAGACTACCGAGGCTCGCTTGGGGCTCCTGCACACCGAGCCCAAGGAACGACAAGAAACTTTCGAACAGAATCATCTGCGGAATCGTGAGTGTCGCGTAGATGATCACCGGTCCGATGACGTTCGGCACGATATGCCGAGCCAAAATCGATCCGGTGCCGACGCCGGAGGCGAGCGCCGCCTCGATGAACTCCTTGCGTTTGATCGAGAGTGTTTGACCACGCACGATACGCGCCATCGTCAACCAACCCACCGCACCGATCGCGAGGAACAGCACGAAGATATTGCCGCGATCAAACAGTGTCGAGAGGATGATCACGATAAAAATGTAGGGCAGCGAATAGAGGATATCGACGAAACGCATCATCAGATTGTCGATGCGACCACCGAGGTAGCCAGCCGTTGCACCGAAAGCCACGCCGATGAGAAGCGACACCAGCGTGGCGAGCAAGCCGATCTGCAGCGAGATCTGAACGCCCGCAAGCGTTCTAACGTAGAGATCACGTCCCAAGCGATCCGTGCCCAACCAGTGATCGTTCGGGCCACCGGGCGGCACAGCCATATGATCCCAGTCAATCGCGTCGAAAGAATGGGGCGAGAACGACGGTCCTAAGAACGCCAGCAAACTGATCAGCAGGATCAACGTTGCGGAGACCATCGCCGCCCGATTGCGCCGAAGCCGACGCCACGCGTCCGCCCAAAACCCGCGCGCGGTGGGTTGAGCCAACTCAGTCATAACGGACCCTCGGATCGAGCCAGCCGTAGAGCAAGTCCGCCAACAGATTGAGCGTCAAGGTCAATCCACCGTAAACCACGATCATGCCCATCACGAGGGTGTAATCGCGATTGATGGCGCCTTGCACCAAATAGCGACCGCTACCAGGCAAACCGAAAACGGTCTCGACGACGAGCGAGCCCGTGATGACGAATGCGGTGGCTGGACCCAAGTAGCTCACGACCGGTAACAACGCGGGACGCAAGGCGTGACGCAAAATCACCTGCCGTTCCGGCAGCCCCTTGGCGCGTGCCGTGCGTACGAAGTTCGTTCGCAGCACCTCGAGCAAACTGCCGCGTGTCAAACGAGCGATATACGCGATGACCGGCAGGGACAAGGTAATGACCGGCAACACGAGATAGCGATACTCGCCCGCCTCCCAGCCCGCGACTGGAAACCAGCGCAGATGCAAACCAAAGATGAGCGCGAACAGAGGCCCGGTGACAAAGCTCGGCAAGGCGATCCCAAGCACGGCAACCGCCATGATTCCGTAGTCCGTCGGACTGTTCTGCCGAAGAGCCGCCAAAGTTCCAAGTGGAATCCCGACCAGCAAGGCCAAAAGGACAGCCGATAGCCCAAGCATGAGGCTCACCGGCAAACCCTGCGCGATCAGCTCGGTGACCGTGAAATCTTTGAACTTGTATGAAGGACCGAAGTCACCCTGTGCGAGGCCACCTAGATAGCGAACAAACTGCTCGGGTAGCGGCTTATCGAGACCGTAAGCCGCCTCGAGGTTCGCCTTGACCTCAGGCGGCAGCGTCTGTTCTTCGTCGAACGGACCACCCGGCGCAAGCCGAATCACGAAGAACGACAACGCAATGATGATGAACAGCGTCGGAATGACGCCGAAAATCCGACGCAACGCGTAACGCAGCACGACGAACTACAGGTTTTCGGTGATGATGAACTGCGGCGAGTCGGCAAATTCTCGGAACTGAGCCGCCACCTGCTGCATCTTCTCCGTCGCCACATCCTGACCGAGCTGCTCGAGGCTCTTCAGATCGATGATCTCGATATATGTATAGGGCGAGGCGCCACCACCGAGCAGCCCACTCGCCTTGAGCACCTCGAAACGATTCACCGACGGCAACGCGTTGACGATCGGCAGGTCGGTGTCGCGCGCAAAACGTTCGTACGCTTCGACGCTGACGCCGGGTTTCAAATTGAACAGCACGACAATTTTCGTCACGGATCCCCCTTCCTTGAGACGAGGCGCAAGCAGGTGCGCGGCCCGAGTCTAGGGGCCTCGCGCCGCTCGCCGCAAGCGATGGCCAACCGCCGGTCAGACCGCGGGCGTAAATCCCATGAGACTCACCGGGATTCCATCCGGATCCAGAAAGATCAATTCCTGGAAAGTCCCGTCGGCTCGCGCATACGCCGTCGGCCCGGCCATGATCGTCACACCCTCGAGCGCCGCGAGTCGTGTGGCGATCTCGGATACGCGACTCGTCTCGAATACGAGGGTGGCCTGTCCGTAGAGGGGAAACTGCCGCGGACTGCCCGTCTCACCCATCGGGCGCGGCGCCGTGTCGCGAATCTCGTACAGCCCGATCCAACCGAATGACTCACCCGGACGCCCGAGATGCACGATGCGCAGGCTCGCTTCTTCGAGCCCGACCATCTTGGCAATGGCGGCGCCCTGTAGTTGCTTCTCCTCGAGCACCTCGAGACCCAGCAGGTCGCGATAAAGCGCAAGCGAGCGCTCCAAGTTTCGCACCCAGAGCGTCACCCGCTTCAATGGCGGTGCCACGGCCGACACCGTCACAGTCCGAGACAGCCCGGATTCATACGCCCGGCGGGATCGAAATGCTGCTTGAGCGACTTCAACAAACTCGCCGCCGACGGATCGAGAGATTCCTGGTATCGGTAGAACTTACCGATCTGGAAGCTGACCGCACCGGCCTGCATGAATGCTTCGGCCAGGTCGCCACGCAACGCCGCAACAGCCGCGGCAGCCGCAGCGTTCGGCTCGAACTTCGGCAATTTCGCGAGGTAGTCGGCATCGAGCACGCGCTCGTGGAAGCCGAGTCGCGCATCGGGCCAATACAGCACGGGTTCGATCAAAGCGGCGGATCCGGCGATCGTCGCGCACAGATAGCCACGATCGATCTCGTACTTCTGCATCGCTTCGGCATGCTTGGCAAACACGGCCTCGCATTTCTCGTACATGGCGAGTGTCTGAGAGAACGGCACCGAACCATGCACGGGCACCCATCGCTCGCCGCCTGGACCCAACATGCTGTTGAGTTCGGCGAACGGATTGGCGCGCATCACTTTCGGTACGGTGTTTTCGCCCTCGATACCCTCGCGCGTCATGATCTGCCGGACGATCGCCGCCTTCGCGTCGGCATCCGTCGCATCTCGACCGTCGACCGACAGATGCACTGAGAAGGTGCCCTCTTCGAGGAAGTTGCGCC
>JACCDX011066153.1_pt1 | contig 49844 bp, 55 predicted proteins | sample 7449681 | NCBI WGS metagenome assembly JACCDX01 (sample SAMN15323450, study PRJNA562643) | freshwater metagenome | isolation source: river surface water | place: USA:Blue River Watershed | collected 2017-08-18
CACCGATCTGCACAACGCCTGATCGGCCAGTCCCACGAGATACCTGGAGAACAAACATGCAAGTCATTCTGTTGGAAAAAGTGGCGAACCTGGGCAACCTGGGTGACGTCGTTCGCGTGAAAGACGGCTATGGCCGCAACTTCCTGATCCCGAACCGCATCGCGCGTCGCGCGACCGCTGACGCGATCGCCGAGTTTGAAGCCAAGCGCGCCGAACTCGAGAAGGCAGCAGCCGAGAAGCTGGCCGCAGCCCAGGCTGAAGGCGAGAAGCTGGCCGCCCTGCGCGTTGAAGTCGCGCAAAAGGCGGGTGTTGACGGCCGCCTGTTCGGCTCGGTCACGAACCACGACATCGCCAACGCGCTGGCCAAGCACGGTGTGAAGGCCGACAAGTCGCAAGTGCGCATGCCGAATGGCCCGCTGAAGACCGTGGGCGAGCATCCGGTGTCGGTCGCTCTGCACACCGACGTGGTCGTCGAGATCAACGTCAACGTCATCGGCGAGCAGGTCTGACCTCTCTCCGCAGCGTTCAAAAGCCGGGCTTGCCCGGCTTTTTTATGGTTCTTCGCGGATTCTCGGGGAAGCGGGGGATTGACGGCAGGAGACGGCTGAGGGCGGCGGGATCCCGGTTTGGTAGATTGTTCGTCGCCAAACAAAGCAATCTGCCGATCTCCCGCCATGTGCCATCCTATTGCAGAGCTCCCTTTCTGGGAAGGACATCGTGTCCAGTCCTGCAGCGAACAGCCTGATGGTTCGCTGCTCATCACCCTCATCGACTGCCCGGATACCCCAGCGCGCTGCGGCGCCTGCGATCAGCCCTGCGTGCTGGTGCATGAACGACGACGGCGACGCGTTCGGGAGCGGGATTGTCTCGATCGACGCCTCTGGCTCGACGTCCCGATCCGCCGCATGGACTGCCATCACTGCGGTGCCCGCGTGGTCGAGGCGATTGACTGGCTTGCTACGGGGGCGCGCATCACACGTCGGCTGCAAGCTTGGGTCGAGGCCCTGTGCGCCTTGCTGCCCATTGCGCATGTGGCACAGTTGACCGGCCTGCACTGGCATACCATCAAGAACATCGACCGGCAGCGTCTGCAACAGCTGCATGGCCGCTTCGACGCTGGTCATGTCCGTCGGCTGGTGATGGACGAATTCGCGCTGCACAAGGGACATCGCTACGCCACGGTGGTCATGGATGCCGAGCGTATGCGGGTACTGTGGGTCGGTGAAGGCAACAGCCGCGCCGCCCTTCGCCCGTTCTTCACTGCGTTGGGCAAGGATGGCTGCGAGAAGATCGAGGCCGTCGCGATGGACATGAACACGGCCTTCGACCTGGAGGTGCGAGCGCATTGTCCGCAGGCTGAGGTGGTCTATGACCTGTTCCACGTCGTCGCGCGCTTTGGCCGCGAGGTCGTCGATCGGGTGCGGGTCGACCAGGCCAATGCATTGCGTGACCAACCGGCAGACCGGCAGGTCATCAAGCGTGCCCGATGGCTCTTGCTGCGTAACCGGGACAATCTCAAAGCAGAACAGGCAGTGCACCTCGACGACCTGCTGGCGGCCAATAGACCGTTGGCGATCACCTACTTGCTGAAGACCGAGTTGAAGGAACTCTGGTATGCGCCCACCGTGAAGGAAGGCCTGCGGCGATGGAAACACTGGTACCGGCTGGCCATGGACAGTGCGCTCGAACCCGTGAGGCGCTTTGCCCGCCGGCTGCGTCCTTATCTGCGCGGTGTGCTGGCTTCGGCACTGTATCCGATGAATTCCTCGATCCTTGAAGGCGTCAACAATCGCATCAAGGTCATCAAGCGTATGGCCTACGGCTTCAGGGACTCAGCCTACTTCTTCCTGAAAATCAAGGCCGCCTTCCCCGGAAAAGCGCGATGAACCTTTTTTATTGTCCGGAAGCCGCCCATTTCGTGCGGCCGCGTATCGGTTTTACCAAGTCAATGAAATCCTTTTATCGGTTGGCAAAGCCGTAATTTGTGCCTTCTGGTAACGGGTATAATCCGCCCCCATGAACGATCGGTCCGACCCGCAACTCGACTCCCTGCGCGTACCTCCTCATTCCATCGAAGCGGAGCAGTCCGTGCTGGGCGGGCTGTTGCTTGACAATTCGGCCTACGATCGTATCGCCGACTTCGTCAGCGCAGACGATTTTTACCGCTTTGACCACCGCATCATCTTCCAGCACATCGTCAAGCTGGTCAGCGCGGCGAAGCCCGCTGACGTGATCACGGTCAACGAGTCGCTGGTGTCGGCGGGCAAGGGCGAGGAAGTCGGCGGCCTGTCTTACCTGAACGCGCTGGCCCAGAACACGCCGTCGGCCGCGAACATCCGCCGCTATGCGGAGATCGTGCGTGATCGCGGCGTGCTGCGCAAACTGATCAGCGTGTCGGACGAGATTGCCAGCGCGGCGTTCAACCCGCAGGGCAAGGAAGTCAAGCAGATGCTCGACGAGGCCGAGTCGAAGATTTTCGCGATCGCCGAAGATGGTGCGCGCGGCTCGCAGGGCTTCATGGAGATCCAGCCGCTGCTGACCCAGGTGGTTGAGCGCATCGACGAGTTGTACAACCGCGATTCGTCGAGCGACATCACGGGTGTGCCAACCGGGATGATCGACCTCGACCGCATGACATCCGGCCTGCAGCCGGGCGACCTGATCATCGTCGCCGGTCGTCCTTCGATGGGCAAGACCGCGTTTTCGGTGAACATCGGCGAGAACGTCGCCATCGACACCGGCTTGCCGGTCGCGATTTTTTCGATGGAGATGGGCGGAACGCAGCTGGCGATGCGTATGCTGGGTTCGGTCGGCCGGCTGGATCAGCACCGCCTGCGTACCGGCCGCCTGAATGATGAAGACTGGCCGCGGCTGACGCACGCGATCCAGAAAATGAACGAGGCGCAGATCTATATCGACGAAACGCCGGCGCTGTCCTCGATCGAGCTGCGCGCGCGCTCGCGCCGGCTGGCAAGGCAGTGCGGGCGGCTCGGCCTGATCATCGTCGACTACCTTCAGCTGATGTCGGCGAACTCGCCGGGCGAGAACCGCGCGACCGAAATTTCCGAAATTTCGCGCAACCTGAAAGGGCTCGCAAAGGAGCTCAATTGCCCGGTGATCGCGTTGTCTCAGCTGAACCGCTCGCTGGAGCAGCGCCCCAACAAGCGCCCGGTGATGTCGGACCTGCGCGAATCCGGCGCCATTGAGCAGGATGCCGACCTGATCCTGTTCATTTACCGAGACGAGGTCTACAACCCGGACTCGGCGGACAAGGGCACGGCGGAGATCATCATCGGCAAGCAGCGTAACGGCCCGATCGGGGCGGTGCGGATGACATTCCTCGGCTCATACACAAAATTCGAAAATTACACCGGCCCCGCACCTGCATTCAGCGGCGGCGAATGAATTCCAATTGAAATAGACCCAAAGATGGGAAGGAGAGAGTCATGTTCGGACGTTTGATGCCGACCGAGGGCAAGTTTTTCGAGTATTTCATCCAGCACGGCGAACTGTGCGTGAAGGGGGGCAAGGAGATGGTCGCGCTGATGACCAACTTCGACGACCTCGAGCACCGCGTGCATGCGATCGAGTCGATCGAAAAGCAGGCTGACAAGATCACCTATGCGGCGCTGGACCTGCTGCACAAGACCTTCATTACCCCGCTGGACCGTGACGACATCCACAAGCTGATCACGCGGATGGACGACATCCTCGACCTGATGGAGGATGCCGCACAGACGATTTCCCTGTACGACATCAAGGCGATCACGCCGGAAGCCAAGCGCCTCGCCGAGCTCTGCCAGGCCTGCTGCGAGAAGGTGCTGGCGGCGGTCTCGCTGCTGCACAACATGAACAATGCGCGCGAGGTCCTGAATATCTGTTCCGAGATCGACAAGCTTGAATCGGATGCGGATCACGTGATGCGCGCGGCGATGTCGAAGCTGTTCCGCGACGAGCCGGATGTCCGCACCCTGATCAAGCTGAAAGCGATCTACGAGATCCTTGAGACCGTGACCGACCGCTGCGAGGATGTCGCCAACATCGTCGAAGGCATCATCGTCGAGAACGCGTGAGCGGCGCAAACAAAACGATAGCCTGACTCATGCAGACCCTACAAATAAGCATTTATACGCTCGCATTTCTGGTCATTCTCGCGTTGCTGTTCGATTTCATGAACGGCTTTCACGACGCCGCCAACGCGATCGCGACCGTCGTGTCGACCGGCGTGCTGAAACCTCACCAGGCGGTGGCACTCGCGGCCTTCTTCAACTTCATCGCGATTGCTGTCTTCCAGCTGAAGGTCGCGACGACCGTCGGCAAGGGCACCATCGACCCTTCGGTGGTGGACCATTACGTGGTCTTCGGCGCATTGGTCGGTGCGATCGCGTGGAATGTGCTGACCTGGTACTACGGCATCCCGTCGTCGTCTTCGCATGCGCTGATCGGCGGCCTGGTCGGTGCATCCGTCGCCAAGGCGGGTACGGATTCACTGATTGCTTCCGGGCTGATCAAGACCATTTCGTTTATCGTCGTGTCACCGGCGCTCGGCTTCCTGCTCGGCTCGCTGATGATGTTGCTGGTGTCGTGGCTGTTCGTGCGAAGCCACCCGCAGCGCGTCGACAAGTGGTTCCGGCGGATGCAATTGCTGTCCGCTTCGATGTACAGCCTCGGCCACGGCGGCAATGACGCGCAGAAGACCATGGGCATCATCTGGATGCTGCTGATTTCCGCCGGCGTGGTGGCCGCCGGTGAAAAGAGCCCGCCGCTTTGGGTGATCGTCAGTTGCTACATCGCGATCGGCCTGGGCACGCTGTTCGGCGGCTGGCGCATCGTGAAGACGATGGGGCAGAAGATCACCAAGCTCAAGCCCGTCGGCGGCTTCTGCGCGGAGACTGGCGGTGCGATCACGCTGTTCCTTGCGACCTCGCTCGGCATTCCCGTATCGACGACGCACACGATCACGGGAGCCATCGTTGGCGTGGGCTCGTCGCGCAAGATGTCGGCCGTGCGCTGGGGCGTGGCCGGCAACATCGTCTGGGCCTGGGTCTTCACGATCCCGGCATCGGCCTTCATGGCCGCCGTTGCATGGTGGGTCGGCACGCAGATCCTGTAAAGCGGCACTGGCCTGATGTGAAAAGACCCGCAGTTCAGTTCGATTGCGGGTCTTTTTTCTTCGACATGCCGGCATGCTTGCCGGCGCATTTGCGTTCGTTACAGCACGTCGCTGGCGTGATCCGCGAGGCGGGAGCGCTCGCCGCGAGCCAGCGTCACATGCCCGCTGTGCGACCAGCCCTTGAAGCGGTCGACCACGTAGGTCAGGCCGCTCGATCCTTCGGTCAGGTAGGGCGTGTCGATCTGCGCGATGTTCCCGAGGCAGACGATCTTGGTGCCGGGGCCGGCGCGCGTGACCAGCGTCTTGACCTGCTTGGGCGTCAGGTTCTGTGCTTCGTCGATGATCAGGTACTTGTTGACGAAGGTGCGCCCGCGCATGAAGTTCAGCGACTTGATCTTGATGCGCGAGCGAATCAGTTCCTGCGTTGCGGCCCGGCCCCATTCGCCGGCATCGGAATCCGACTTGTTCAGCACTTCGAGGTTGTCGTCGAAGGCGCCCATCCATGGCGACATCTTTTCTTCCTCGGTGCCGGGCAGGAAGCCGATGTCTTCGCCGACCGGCACGGTCACGCGGGTGACGATGATCTCATTGTAGGTTTTGGTCTCGAGTACCTGCGCCAGGCCTGCAGCCAGCGCCAGCAGCGTCTTGCCGGTGCCGGCCTGGCCCAGCAGGGTGACGAAGTCGCACTCGGGATCCATCAGCAGGTTCATTGCGAAGTTCTGCTCGCGGTTGCGCGCGGTGATGCCCCAGACATTGTTGCGGCTGTGGCCGAAATCGCGCAGCGTGCGGATCACGGCGGTCTTGCCATTGATCTGCGTGACTTGGCCATGGAAAGGGGCCTCGCCGTTCTTCGGCTCGGTGAACACGAACTGGTTGACCAGCATTGCCGGCACCATCGGGCCGGTGACGCGGTAGAACGTGGTGCCGCTGCCTTGACGGTTTTCCTGCCACGACTCCATGCCCTTGCCGTGCCGGACCCAGAAATCGTCGGGCAGTTGCAGGATGCCGGAGTACAGCAGGTCGGTATCCTCGAGCACATGGTCGTTGAAGTATTCCTCGGCCGGCAGGCCGAGCGCACGCGCCTTGATGCGCATGTTGATGTCTTTCGACACCAGCACGACCGGCCGCTCGGGCATTTGCTCCTGCAACGCGCGAACGACGCCGAGGATCTGGTTGTCTGCCTTGCCTTCCGGGAGTCCCTCGGGCAGCGTCCAGTTCGACAGGCGGGTCTGGAAATACAGGCGTCCCGATGCATCCTTGTTGCCCAGCTTGTTCAGCGGAATGCCGCCGTCGATCGCATCTTCCGATACGTCGGCGATCAGCGCATCGAGCGAACGCGATACCTGCCGCGCATTGCGGGCCACCTCGGACATCCCCTTCTTGTGGTTGTCGAGTTCTTCGAGCGTGATCATCGGCAGGTAGACGTCGTGCTCGGCAAAGCGGAACAGCGAGGTCGGGTCATGCATCAGCACATTGGTGTCGAGCACGAACAACTTCGTGATGCCTCGCTTGTCGGCATTGCGGCTGGTCTGCGATTTTGCCGGCGTATCGCTGCGCGATTTGCTGCGGGCGGCCGGCTTGTCTGCGGCAGGCGCTTCCGCCCTTACCCGCGCAACAGGCGGGTCGCTGGTCACCAGCGCGATGGCCGGTTTGACCTTTTTGCCCTTGTCTGCCTTGGGATAATCCACCGGGGAGAGCACGGTCGCGGGTTTGGTCGGCATTTTTGGCAGGGGCATCAGGACCTCTATCGTGAAAAATGGGAAGGATTTATCGGAGCGAAGTACAGGCATGGTGCCGAAAAAGCGAAAGGCTGTTCAGGACAAAGACCGGAGGTCTTTTCCATGAACAGCCTTTGGTAGGAATACTTGTTCGGATTCAATGGCTTAGCTTGTTTCAGCCAAGGCCTTCGATCAGTTCGAGCACTTCATCGACATGGCCCGGGACTTTCACTCCACGCCATTCTTTCACTATTCGGCCTTCAGCGTCAATTATGAATGTTGAACGCTCTATACCGCGCACCTTCTTGCCGTACATGGTTTTCATCGCGATGACATCGAACAGCGTGCAGACCGCCTCGTCCGGGTCGGAGATGAGCTCGAATGGCAGTCCGAGCTTGGTTTTGAAATTATCGTGTGACCGCAGGCTGTCGCGGCTGACGCCGAAGATGCGGGCACCGGCCTGGCGGAAGCGCTCGTGGAGGTCGCGGAACTGCATCGCCTCGGTGGTGCAACCGGGCGTGTTGTCCTTCGGGTAGAAATAAACCACCAGCTTGTCTCCGAGGTAGTCGGACAGCCGGAAGGGACGGTCGCCGGTCATTTCGGCGCTGAAGTCCGGCACGGCAATGTTCACGATCGAAGGACGGTCACCCAATTCAGTCTCCCTGTTCAAGCGGTTTGTTTTTCCGGAAGGATCACAGCCAGAGCCACCTTGCGTCCCTCGGCCATCAGGATGTTATAGGTTCGGCACGCCGCCTGGTTGTCCATGCATTCAACGCCGATTCGTCGCGAGAGCAGGCCGGTGATCAGGCCCGGAGCGACAAAACGTTGGCGCTGGCCAGTGCCGAGGATCAGCAGATCCGGCTGCAGTGCTTCGATGGGCGCGAAATCGGATGCCTGCAGGGCTTCGAAATGACGCACGACCCAAGGCGTCGGCGGCACTTCGGGCAGCACGATCAGGCTGTGGCTGAAACGGGCCGCATTGATCTCGATCCAGTCATCTTCGTAGCCTGTCACCGTCTGGTATTGCTGCGTCGGTGTCGAATGGAGCTTCATAAGCTGGCAATTCTATCCCGATCCGTGGCCGCTGATTGGAAAACCCGCCCAATTTGGGGCAGAATGCTTGTTTTTTCGCGGCGCAACACCCGGTGCGCTGCCACCCATTCTTTTTTGCGGAATCCTGCTGTGAAAAATATCCTGAAATCCAACAAGCTGGCAGACGTCTGCTATGACATTCGCGGCCCGGTCCTCGAGAAGGCTCGCCAGATGGAGGAGGATGGGCACAAGATCATCAAGCTGAACATCGGCAACCTCGCGCCGTTCGGCTTCGATGCGCCCGATGAAATCGTGCAGGACATGATCCGCAACATGAGCAATGCAGCGGGTTATACCGACTCCAAGGGCTTGTTCGCGCCGCGCAAGGCGATCATGCAGTACACCCAGGAAAAGAAGATTGCCGGCGTCACCATTGATGACATTTACCTCGGCAATGGCGCATCCGAACTGATCGTGATGAGCATGAATGCGCTGCTGAACAGCGGCGATGAAGTGCTCGTGCCGGCGCCCGATTATCCGCTGTGGACTGCCGCCGTCAGCCTGTCCGGCGGTCGCCCCGTTCATTACCTGTGCGACGAACAGGCGGACTGGTACCCGGATATCGAGGACATTCGCAAGAAGATCACGTCCAACACGCGCGCGATCGTCGTGATCAATCCGAACAACCCGACCGGCGCACTGTATCCGGTCGAACTGCTGCAGCAGATCGTCGAGCTGGCGCGCCAGCACCAGCTGATCATTTTCGCCGATGAGATTTACGACAAGGTGCTCTACGACGGCAATACGCACACGTCGATTGCATCGCTGGCGGATGATGTGCTGTTCATCACGCTGAATGGCCTGTCCAAGAATTACCGCTCCTGCGGCTATCGCGCCGGCTGGATGATTGTCTCGGGAGAGAAGCGTCATGCGAAGGATTACATCGAGGGGCTGAACATGCTCGCTTCGATGCGGCTCTGTGCGAATGTTCCCGGCCAGTTCGCGATCCAGACCGCGCTGGGCGGCTACCAGAGCATCCATGACCTCGTCGGGCCGGGCGGCCGCCCGACCCGCCAGCGCGACCTCGCGCACAAGCTGCTGACCGACATTCCCGGCGTGACCTGCGTGAAGCCGAAGTCGGCGCTGTACATGTTCCCGCGGCTTGATCCGAACATGTACCCGATCGAAGACGACCAGCAGTTTGCGTATGAACTGCTGGCCGAGGAGCGCGTGCTGATCGTGCAGGGCACGGGCTTCAACTGGCCGACGCCGGATCATTTCCGCGTCGTGTTCCTGCCGAATGTGGATGACTTGTCGGTGGCCTTCGGGCGCATCGCCCATTTCCTTGACGGCTACCGCCGCCGCCACGCCCGTTGAGCGCGGATCACCGAATAACCGAAACAGAAACACCATGATGAAACCGATCAAAGTTGGCCTGCTGGGCATTGGCACCGTGGGTGCCGGCACTTTCACCGTCCTGAAGCGCAACCAGGAAGAGATTCGCCGCCGTGCCGGGCGCGGCATCGAGATCGTGATGGTCGCGGACCTCGACACCGAACGTGCGAAGCAGGTGACTGGCGGCTCGGTCGAGGTCGTGAACGATGCGAACCTGGTCGTCAATCATCCCGATATCGATATCGTCATTGAACTGATCGGCGGCTACGGCATCGCGCGCGACCTGGTGATGAAGGCCATCGCGAACGGCAAGCATGTCGTCACTGCGAACAAGGCCTTGCTGGCCACGCACGGCACCGAGATCTTCCGCGCTGCCCAGGAGAAGGGCGTGGTCGTTGCGTTCGAAGCCGCGGTGGCCGGCGGCATCCCGATCATCAAGGCACTGCGCGAAGGCCTGACCGCGAACCGTATCCAGTGGATCGCCGGCATCATCAATGGCACGACCAACTTCATCCTCTCCGAGATGCGCGACAAGGGGCTGGATTTCGATGTCGTGCTGAAGCAGGCGCAGCAACTGGGTTATGCGGAAGCCGACCCGACCTTCGATATCGAGGGTGTCGACGCTGCGCACAAGGCGACGATCATGTCGGCGATCGCCTTTGGTGTTCCGGTGCAGTTCGACAAGGCCCACGTGGAAGGCATCACGAAGCTGTCATCGACCGACATTCGCTATGCCGAGCAACTGGGCTATCGCATCAAGCTGCTGGGCATCACGCGCCGCGTGGCCGATGGCATCGAGTTGCGCGTGCACCCGACGCTGATACCGGCGAACCGTCTGATCGCCAACGTGGAGGGCGCGATGAATGCCGTGCTGGTGCAGGGAGATGCGGTGGGTGCGACGCTGTATTACGGCAAGGGCGCCGGCGCGGAGCCGACCGCATCGGCCGTGATTGCCGATCTGGTGGATGTGACTCGCCTCGCGACTGCCGACCCCGAGCATCGCGTGCCCTATCTCGCATTCCAGCCGAACCAGATGGCGGATACGCCAATCCTGCCGATGTCGGAGGTGACGACCAGTTATTACCTGCGTATCCGCGTCGCCGACAAGCCCGGCGTGCTGGCCGATGTGACGCGCATCCTCGCAGACGCGACGATCTCCATCGATGCGATGCTGCAGAAGGAAGCGGGCGAGGGCGAGACGCAGACGGACCTGATCATCCTGACCCACGAGACGAAGGAAAAGAATGTCGATGCGGCGATCGCATCGATCGAAGCTTTGTCGACGGTGTCGGGCAAGGTCAACCGGATCCGTCTGGAACAGCTCGGTTGACCCGGACAGGCGGGCGCAGGCAGGGCCTGCGCTCAGCCGATCTTGCTTGCCGTGCCTTTCAGCGAATCCGACACTTCCTTGATGATCGCCGAAAACACGCTGGCCGTGACCGTATAGCGCGCGATCTGGTATTGCAGCTTCAGCAGCTGCGCAGTCGTCACCTCACCGCCTTCCGGAATGGCGCCGAGCGCCTGGCGCAGCGACGTGTCTGCGGTTTCCATCGGGGTCTGGATGTTTTCATAGATCGCATTCAGCCCGGTGTTTCTCAAATCTGCCATGGTGTCCTCCCTTCATGACGAGCGGCGGGCTCGTCTTCGATCATCATCATCACCAGCATCGCACTCTGCGCTGCCTGGCTTGCTGCATTGATTGCCTTGAAATTGTCCGGCGACTGGAGCCTGTGGGATTGAGCCGTCAGGCGCTGCTGCAGTGATGCCAGTGCCGTGATGATTTCCTGTCTCAGTTTGCCGCTGGAGTCCGCGCGCAGGAAATCTTCCAGCGTCGCGACCATGTCATCGCTCAGTTCCATCGTTCACCTCGCAATCTTGAATCGCTCGCTGCCTTCGAAAATGACTTCCTGATCCCCCACCGTACTCAGCGTGTGGCCGTTTGCATCGCCGCCGCGGCCGATTCGCTGTCCGCTCTCTGTCACGATGAACGGCATGCTGCCACCGACCACCATTTGCACATCGACCGGGGGTTTGCGGTAGGTCACGATGATGGTCGCGCGTATGGGAAGCAGGCTCGCATAGTCGTTGCTGAAATTCGTGAGCAGCCTCTCCCATTGGCCGAGGTCCTGCTCACCGAGTCGGCCTCGAACGACAAATTCGGGGTGCCGTTCGAGCACCTGCAATTTGCCGCCCAGGCCGGATGCAATCATCCGGTCTTCCAGCAGGGCCGGCAGGTCCTCGGAGGTCATCAGCCTGCCCGTCACCGCGGCCATGCCGGGAATCTCGTTGCGCAGGCGTTCCGTGATCGATTCGCGCATCGCAGCGCCGCTGACGGTGCCCGCAAGTTCAGCCCGTCCATTCGTCACTGCCACGACGTTCACTTTCATTTTGCGGGGATCTGCCAGCCGTTCCGTCACCTTGCGGGCGGCACTGAGCAGTTCGCTGTCCACGTGAATCACGACGGCCGGCGTGGTGCCGAATTTTCGGATGGCAGTCATGATCCTGTCGCGCGATGCCGGATCGCGTGCGTAGCCATTGACCCGCAGCGTGCCATCCGCCGCTTGCGTCACGCTGAATTGCTGTCCGGGAGCGACGCGAGCCAGAAGCTCTTGCAGTTCGAGCGTCGCGTCGGGGCGGCGGGCAGCATCTGCGCTTGCTTCCGCTTCCTCCGGTGCCGGTTGATCTTGCAGCATCCACGCCGTCACGCCGAAGGCGGCGATGCCGATCAAGACGACCAGTGCGACGGGGGCCGATATGGCCGTCCACGGGCGGCGGATTCTGGTGGCAGGCTGCTCGGATACCTGCCTTGTCGCCGATGCCTCGGATTCAGGCGGCGCGGTGTCAGGCTCGGGCGGAGGCGATGCAAGGCCGGCGATCGCAGCGACTTCCTCAGGGTCTGGCCATGTGGCGTCGACATGGTCGATGGTGATCCATACGCCGCCCAGTTCGATGGGCATGCCGAGCCTGAGCGTGAGCGTGCCCTGGAGTTCATTTCCCTGCGCATCGAATACATTGCCGTCGATAGGCGTGACCGACGGTGTCTCGCCATCGAAGTCAAGGCTGGCATGGCTTTCCTTCATGCGCGGTCCGGCCAGCATCACCTCGCACTCGTCGCCAGTACCCAGCAGATAGGTGCCCGGCGACAGCGGCAGGCGACTGCCGGCCTGCGGTCCATAGAGCACCCTGAGCTCAACCTGGGCTAACATGGCTTCGAGATGCGGTTCGATTTTCATGGCTTACCCGAATGACCTTTCAACCCGACCGGGATACAATCGCTTCGTTTTCCATAATCCGATCGCGCCATGCCGATATTCACCGAGAACCGCGGACAAGTCGTCATTCTTCGGCCACACGGACACATCGACAAATCGATGGCGGTGGAGCTTGACGAACTGCTGGCTACCGCCATCGATGATGGGATGCATCATCTGGTGATCGACTTCTCCGATGTCGTCCACATTGGCAGTGATGGACTCAAGGTCATTCTTGGAAGCTTGAAGCGCTTGCAGGCCTGCGGCGGCAGGCTGGTCCAGGCTGCCGCAAGCGACGATGTGCGCGCGGTGCTGGACGTTGCCGGTTTCATGGCCTTGCTTGGCGAGTTCGAGACTGCCGACATGGCAGTAGCTCATTTGCAGGCCGCCGGCGCCGGTCCGGCCGTCGCCAATTGATTGGTGCAAGCGCGTTCTCATAGCTCCACCCGTGCCAGCGGTTGTATGTTGACTTCGGACGTGAGCTCCTGATAGGAGAGCACCGGAAGCTCGTACAAATCCTGCTCGATCATCTTGCGCATGTAGCGACGAATATCCATCGATGTCAGCAGCACCGGCTTGTGCATCGATCGCGTGAGATCGCCCACGGTCTTCTTGATGTTTTCCAGCAGTTGCCGCGAGGTGGCGGGATCGAGGGCGAGATAGGATCCGCCGGAGGTCTGTCTGACGGCATTCCTGACCGTATCTTCGACGGCGGGCGCCAGCAGATAGGCTGGCAGCACATTCAATCCTGCCGAGTGTCGATAGCTGATGTGCCGCTTCAGCGCCACCCGGACATATTCAGTCAGCATGACTGAATCCTTTTCCTTCTGTCCCCACTCGATCAGCGCTTCCATCACCGAGCGGAGATTGCGTATGGAAACGCCTTCACCCACCAGCCGCTGGAGGATTTCAGCGATTTTGTGAATCGGCATCACGCGCTGGATTTCCTTTGCAAGCTCGGGGAAGCGAGCTTCCATGTCTGTCAGAAGTACGCGAGTCTCCTGTATGCCGATGAATTCGGCTGCATGTTTTTTCAGCACCAGCGCAATGTGGTACGAGAGCAATTGCGTCGGTTCGAGGAAGGCAATGCCCGCATTCGCGATCGGCCCTTTCAGGTCGGCGGACGCCCAGAGTGTCGGTATTCCGGGCAGGAAGCCCTTGTCCTGCTCGAAAGGAATGGCGAGGGCCGCGAGATTGTCCGGGTCCTCGCGTACAAGCAGGTATCGCGGCCGCATGCGACCTTGGGAAACGGGAATCTCGGAAACCAGGATCGCGTAGGCCTCCTCGGGTAGCTGGGCATTGAAGCGCAGCGTGATGCCGGGGAAGATGATCCCGAGGTCTTCGAACAGGGCGCGGCGTACGCTGACCAGTTCATCATTCAGCAGTTTTGATGAAAAGGCTTTCTCCAGACCCGGATTCATGTCCACCAATAACGGTACTGTCGGAGCGAAGGACTCCGCATCGCCGCCCGGCCGGTCGGCCTGTCCTTCACCGGAGCCCGCCGGTACGCTGGACAGCTTGCCGGTCTTCGGATCGACGACTTTGCGGTCCCCTTTGAAAAACGTGTAGCCGATCACGCCTGCTGCCGCCGACAAGACAAGGAAGGTGACGGTCGGCATGCCCGGAATGGCAGCGAAGCCCAGCATGATCGCCGAGCCGATCATGAAAGCCTTCGGCTGCGCCAGCAGTTGGGCGCCGATATCGCTGCCCACATTGGATCCGCTGCCATCGCTGCTGGTGACCCGAGTAACGATCATGCCGGCACAGATCGAGATGAACAGCGCAGGTATCTGGGCGATCAGGCCATCGCCAATGGTGAGGATAGAGTAGACCTTGACCGAGTCCGCCGCCGTCATTCCACGCTGCAGCACGCCGATCAGCACACCGCCGAGCAGGTTGACCGCGACAATGATCAAACCGGCGATGGCATCGCCTTTCACGAACTTCATCGCGCCATCCATGGCGCCGTACAACTGGCTTTCCTTGCCTACCAGATCGCGCCGGCGGCGCGCTTCTTCCATGTCGATGGTTCCGGCACGCAGGTCACCGTCAATCGACATCTGCTTGCCTGGCATCGCATCGAGCGAAAATCTTGCGGCAACTTCGGCCACACGCTCGGAGCCCTTCGTGATCACCACAAACTGAACGATAGTCAGGATCAGGAATACCACGAGGCCGACCACCAGGTTGCCGCCAACAACGAAGTTGCCGAACGTGTAGATGATATGGCCGGCATCGCCGTTCAGCAGGATCAAACGCGTCGTTGCAATGCCAATGGCCAGACGAAACAACGTCGTGACCAGCAATACCGACGGAAATGAAGAAAATGCGAGCGGGTTTGGCAGGTACATGGCGACCATCAGCAAGATCGCCGACAGGCACATGTTGGTTGCGATCAAGGCGTCAATCAGCCAGGTCGGCAACGGCAAGATCATCATGAAAATGATGCAGACAATCAGCGTTGCCAACACAAGGTCATTGCGCTTCACGGCTTTGTGAAGGAATGCCTGAATTTGCAGTGTGACCTTGTCCATGCGCTTGGCCCGGTTATCCGTCGGTCTGCCGATGGCGGATGAACATCCGCATCGCGCGCGCCGCTTCCAGTGGTTTGCCGATCAGTGAAAGCGCTTGTCCCCGCAGCAGCCAGGCAACGGCAGGATCAGCGGGGTTCGGAAAAACATGTTCAAGTACCGACAGTGCCCCGGACGGGTCACCCGACCGTATCAGCGCACAGGCATGCGACAACTTCAATTGCTGATCGTCATCGTTCATCGCGCTCAACGCATCGAAAACCATCGCAGCCCGCGCGGGCCTTCCATTCTGCAGAAGCAGCAATCCCAGCAACCGCAAGGTATCCGATGCTTCACCAGTGAAAGCCGAAGGTTCCGGTGCGACGGGCTGCGACGTCATCGTCACCCCTGGATGAGCGCACAGAAATACATATGGGCAAGCCGAGCCAGCTCGTCCTGATCATCGAGCAAGTTGGCCAGCTTTCCATAGCACCGCGACCGTTCAGGATCTGCTTTTGCCAGCGACCGCACACTCGAACGCAACGTGGACAAGCTTTGCCTGAACCGGGCTGGCTTGAGGAACGCCGTCGACGCAAATTCCGGGGTCAGTCTCTCCCAGATGAAATCCTCAAACGAAGAGAGTGGAAAAAGCTGCGCAAGCCTGGGCTGGGCAGCGGAGTCCGCAGGGTGCAAATCACCGTCAGGCGAATACACCGGTTGCGCCGCCGATCGACGCGCAATCAGGTTGATTCCGCTATCCGGGTGGAATGCAGGTAAAGAAGCGGACGGGATGCTGTGCATGGTGTGGGTCAAGGGTTCGGCCTGTCTGCGTGCGGAGCACGATTCATTAGAAAACCGGCACTCAAGCGGACTTTTTGTTGCTAAATCCATAAAAATGTTCCTAGGAAGCTGCATAACGACTAGGAACAAGGCCTTTTGCAAAGTTACCTAGCGTTCAACTGATGCAATTCTTGAAATTCCGGAAGGATGTGCATTGAACATTCCGCAGAGGTGGCGAAATGACTGAAGTCGTAACCCCGACGGCGTTGAGCGAGTGGCTGGAGAGCGACAATTCGGCCGATGTGCTGCATAACCTCGCCATCGTTAATGCCCGCTTATCTAACGTTTTGGCCGAAGTGTTGAATCTGCAGAAAGACATCGTGAAAGAAGTTTCTGACGTGATATCGAACATTTCCAAACTCGGGAATGAGATCAGACGGGTCAAGCTCGACGGCGTTGAAAACAACAGTCAGGGTCCGCTGGGAAGTACGAAGGCGGACTCTCTGCGCATTCTCAAGGCCCTGAAGGATCTGGGAATTCCCAATCTGGATGCGGATATCAATGCCGCCAGTTCCGGAACCGGCCCGTACATGGTCAAGAAAATCTGGATTGATTCAATCACGCCGTCGCTGCAAGGCGTCAGTGAAAGCGAAAGCAATCGCTCTCAGCAGGAGGGGCTGCGCTTGCAGACCTTTACCAGCCGCTACACGCAATTCGCAGAGCAGGCGTCCAGTGCTTTGCAGAAAAAAGCGCAGAACAACACGAACCTGGTCAGCAATCTCCGGATCGCGGGCTAGGCGGCCGGAAAGCGGGGATGCCAACTATGCAGCCGACATCGGGAGAGCAGCCAGCGGACATCTTTCAACAGGCAGAAAAGATCATTCAAGGCCTGAAAGATGGTGCGTCGTTCGGATCTGCGATCAATTTCAATGAGCGGATCGCCGAATCCCTCTACAGCCGCGGCTATGTCCAGTATTCGCAAGGGCGCTACGAGGATGCAGCCAAGACTTTCGGTTTCATCCTGTTCAACGATCCTTCAAACATCCGCGCGATGCGCGGGATGGCCAGCAGTCTGCAGATGCAAGGCAATTATGAACAAGCCTTGTTATTCCTCGGATATGCCGCGGTCGGTGACGACAGCAATGCCGATATTGCGCTGCAAGTCATTGAATGCCTGCTGCACCTCGGCAGAAAGCAGGATGCGTCGAAACTGCTGGCAAACGTAGAAAAGGCACTCGAGAGCGATCCTTGTGATGAATACGTGCAGAACAAAGCCAGGGGTCTGCGCGCATTGATGCAAATCGCGAAGGACAGCGAAAACCAGAGCCAAAGCGAAAGCTGATCATGGATATCTCATCACGGAACCAAACGCGACTGGACACGCCGGCAGTCAACCCCCAATCGCCTCCGGACAGCGCGCTGGAACAAACGAACCAGCGTCGGGTTGTGCAGGCCCGGACTACGCAGCCGTTCGAACTGGTTGGCGAATCTCCGCCAAAGGGGCCGGGGTTGCCTTCTGTCGCATGGAATCCTGCGCCGCGAATTCCGGGGATGATCCTTGAGCCGGATATCGCTCAGTTGATGACGGCAGACCAACTGGGAAAGTCTCAGGACGAGCAGTTGAAAACACTGTTAAGCAATCTCAAATCTGCGTCGGAAAACCTCGACGAAGTCAACAAGAAAAAAATGGACAAGCTTCATCAGCGCATGAACAAGGTGCTGGAGCAGATAAAAAAGCAGGAAGAGGCCAAGCTGGCCGGAGATGTCACCTTTGGACTGTCGATCGCGGCATCCATCCTGTCGGTGATCGGTGCTGCATTGCTGACATTCGTTTCACTGGGGGCTGCGGCACCGGCGCTGATCGGAGCGGTGATCGGAGCGACTACCACCATTATGGATGGCATCGATCGAGGGCTACAGGCGGGTGGTGTCAAGTACGAATCCGGTCCGTTAAAGGGAAAACAGGCAACCGCGTCCTTGACCGGATTGGTCAGCGCCGCCTGGGAAGCCATCATGGTGTCCAGTCCGGCGTTCAACGCGCTTTCAAAAGAAGAACAGGGAAAAAGAATCTCGGGAATGCAGATCGCGGTGGCCGTCGGAATGTCCGTGTTTTTGCTGGGCGCAGGCATCGCCGCAGGTGCTGGCGGCGTAATGAGAGCGGCGTCGGATGGGGTCAAGGTTGCCAGCACACTGTCGGCTACGATGGGTCGGCTCGCGGCGAACGTGGTTGGAAAAGGCGCCGAGATGGTGCAAATCGCAACGGAACTGGCGAACAGCGTGGGCACGATGAGCACTGCTGTGATGGGGGTACAACTCGCGAACATCACATTTGAATCGAACGAGCTGGACAATCAGCGGCAGTTCTTTGAAGCGATGGCGGAAGCCGTACAGCGCTTGATCAGCTCAAATCAGGAGAGCCTGGAAAGCATTCAGGAATCCATCGCTGAATTTGTCCAGAATGTGTCGGAGTCGAACGCGAGCTATTACAGTACTTCGAACGACATAGGCGCAATGCGTGAAATCAGTTCGCGCAACAAGGTGTAGCGAACGCAAGAGGGGGAAAAAAATGGGCGGACATATGGAAGTCAGTGCATCACTTCGCGATTCATTGGTGCAGATAGCTGCGGCTGCCCATGATAAAAGCCTGACACCTGAAGACAAGGCGAAAAAATTATCGGAGCTGGCCGGGCCGGCGCTGATCATGCTTGAAAACATGATCGAGAATGTGGGCGGCACACGGCGCGAGCTGCTAAATGAAATAAGGGACATGATCGAGAGCGGAACCTGGGCGAAATTGCCCGATCCGCGTGACGTCAATCTGACTCTGGACAAGATCAATCGCATCTCGGCTGCCATCAGCGATGTGAAGGAAAAGTTAATAGCAGATTCGAGCGAAATCTTCCGCGAATTACTCGAAATCATGCGGGAGATAATGCTGGAAAATAAATTTTCACAAACCGTACAGCACAAGCTGGACATCGATGCTGCCAAGGCAACAGCGGATGCGCGCAAACAGGCAAATGAAAAGCAGCTTTCCGGCGAGCTGGGTTCGTCAATTGCGGCGCTCGTTGGAGGCGGAATTTCGTTTGCTGGAAGTGCCGTAAGCCTCAGTTCGGCCTTCACTGCTGCAACAACAGCCAAGGATGCAACAAAACTCGCGGGCGGAATTAAAGACGGAAAAGCTGTTCCTGGTAAAAGTCTGGACGCACTTGAAAATAAGCTTGCAACTGCAAAGCAAGACCTGTCCGAAGTCAAGTCGGAAATCGCCGCAGCAACTGAAAGATTGAGTGAACTCAACAAGCTGAAAAAGCCTACGAAATTGCAAAAGGCTGAAAAATCTGCGCTTCAACAAAATTTGCAAAGTAACGGAGTTCTGGAAAAAAAACTCAATGATGCCGAAGTCAAATTCAGTCTTGCGAATGATCAGTACAAGACAAACTTCAATGAAGTCGAACGCCTGAGAAAGTCTGCAGATACAAAGCTTGCCAAGGCAAATGCCTGGCAAGCCCTTGCCGGGAGTATAAACAGCGTTACGAACGCGACCGGAGGAATATCAGCAGCGTCTTTCAAAAAACAGGCTGCAGATGAACAGCTGATAGCGGATGCACAAAACGTAAATCGGGAAGTTGCCCAGAAAATGTATCAGGCCTCTGCAGATTCAGCCAGCTCCGCGCGAGAATCCTTGCGGTCGGCGATGAGCATGATTTCAGCGATCGAGCAGACGTTCTCCAGCATGAACTCTCTCCTCGCCAGGAACTCGGTATGAATTCACTTGCGGAGCCACCAGAGCCGACCGTTCCGATCACGCCGGAGGCGATGGCGCCGGTAGACGGCATACGCTTGTTGAAGGAAAAGCTCAGCAGGCTGCCTGCGTTTGAAAGATTTTCTGACGAACAAATAGAAATAATCTACGGAATCGCGTATGCGATGTTCAACCAGGGAAAGCTTGAGGCAGCGCATGGGCTGTTCGAAACACTGGTCATTTATCGACCTACGGATTCGAGAATCATGTTGGCCTATGGAGTTTGCTGCAAAAAAATGCTTCGATTCGACGCTGCGATTCCGGCGCTGATGGCCGCTTTCTTTTGCAATCCTGAAGATCTGACCCCGGCAATACACCTGTCGGAGTGCCTTGCCGTTGTTGGCAGACATGATGACTGCAAAAAGGTGCTGGATCCCTTGATAGACGTGGCACAGCTTGATGGAAAATTCGAGGCCATTCAGCGGCGCGCAAAAACGCTGCGGGAAATGCTGAATAATCATTAACGTCAGGAAGATGCTATGACTCATGCCAGGAAAGACGAAGCGGGTTCGGACCTGAAGCCCACTGATATCCGTCTGCTTGCCGCAATTGGATTCGCTTCTGCACGGGCCGGCCTGGCTGAACAAAGCAGGACGATCTTTGAAGGTCTTGCATCTGCACGCCCGCAAAGCGCATTTCCGTATATCGGGCTTGCCTTGGCAAATCTGTGCGTTGGCGAGCCGGAGAATGCTGTCGCGATTCTGAGAAATCGCGGACTTTCCAATTTGCCTGACGATGTAGAGCTGCGCATATGGCTCGCCCTTGCGTTGAAATACTCAGGGCAGTCGGCACACGCAGCTGCGATATGCAAATCTCTGCAAGGAGAAGAGGCCGGACCTGAGCTGCTCGAAAAATTCAATCAGGCGTTGGCCGGGTTGGTCATCGTCGCGTCCGGCGACAGCCGCGCACAACAGCCGGCTTCAGCCCGCCTTGCAGCAGCCACAAGTTGAATCAATTCCGTTGGGTGTACCGGGAAGGCGTTGTTTCAGTTTACCTGGAGGGCTGAAAAATGAACGTTGCAGACTCCCTGGCGATGATGTCGGAGACGGCCGAGGCAACCGGAAAAAATGAGCTTCCCTACGCATCGCCTGCCGTCATGGAAGGCAGGGACCGACTTTCCAACCTGCTTTCCGAGAACGAACTTGCCCCGGTAACCGGTGCCGATCCCATGTTGTCTCTGCCGACTGTCGCAAAGCCGACTGGCGGCGCGATGGGGGAAATGCTGGTGGCAAAACTCGACGCAGTTGGCGCGGAATTCAAGGCCAATATGGTGCGAGCGCACGTCGAAATGGAAAAAGCGCCGGATCAGCTGTCCTTGCGCGATATTCTGAAACTGGAATATGAATTTGCCGTCATTACCTTGCAAATTGATGTTGTCGGCAAGGGTGTTCAGAAGGCAGTCCAGAATATGGACACACTGGTCAAAATGCAATGATGAAAACGCGATTCGTCTGCTGCCTGGTCGTGTTCCTTTTCGCTGCATTGTTTGGATGCGGCGGTCGGGTAGAGCTGTTGCGGGACATCTCTGAGGGCGAGGCCAATGAGGCGATGGCGGCTCTCGTAAACGCTGGCATATCGGCGTCGAAAGTGCCAGGAAAAGACGGGCTGGTCGGCCTGGATGTCGAACAATCTCAGGTTGCCCGAGCGATAGCAATTCTGGGGGCGGAAGGCCTTCCGCGTGAGCGATTTGCACGCATGGGGGATGTGTTTCGAAAGGAAGGGCTGATTTCCTCCCCGCTGGAAGAGCGGGCTCGTTATATCTGGGCGCTTTCGCAAGAGCTGTCCGCAAGCCTTTCCCAGATCGATGGCGTCATCAAGGCACGTGTGCATGTGGTATTGCCGGAAAAAACCGGCGGTGGCGAGCCCATGATGCCATCGTCTGCGGCGGTGTTCATCAAGCACAAACAGGGATCGAATCTCGACGACTCCATTCCTCAAATAAAGCGACTGGTTTCAAACAGCATTCCCGGCTTGTCGGCCGATAAGGTCACCATCGTCACTTTGCCGGCTGTCCAGAATCTGGAAGCTACCTCGGAGCAAAGCCCGCCGAAAGCCCGCAAGGCCACTTCCGAAGAAAAGTCAAAAGCCGCTGCATCAAATTCCGGGGAAAAGAAATCCTGGGTACGCCCCTTGCAGATAGCCTTTTTGCTGGTGCTTGCGGTTGTCGGAGTTTTGCTCTGGCTTTACATCGTGAAAGCGAGAGGCCGGAGTTCACCCGGATTGTCGCAGCCATCGTCAAACTGATTGCAATCAAATGGATGACAAGCAAGCCCTGTTTGCCTGCAAAAACGAATTGCGGCGCTTGATGTTTCAATTTAATTTTTTGCCGGCAGCCTATCTGCATCCGTCTTATCGGGAGAGCTTTTTTCCAGGTATGCCGGAAAGAATCTGGGAAGTCCCGAGGATTCTGGGAAAGCTGTCTTCGCTGATTCTTCGCAAGCTGGAATACCCTGAGCCAATCTTGAAACCCGATCATTGGGGATGGCCTGTCGCCCTGCTGCCGCAAAGCCGTCTGGTTCGACTGGCAAGCCTGATCGGCGCAATTTCAGTCCGAGATCAGGTCCGATCCAGCCTGGCAAGAGATCACGTCATGTCATGGAAGCGCAAGCTGGGTATCGACGCCTACCAATTCGCGATGACCTCGGCCTCATTGCTGCCGTCGGTTTGCGCTGACGATATGGGTTCAGGCGAAATTTCGCCCGAAGCGATCGGCTACAGCGTAATTTCCGCGTCAATTCAGACAATGCCGAATCCAATGCTTGAGAGGGTTCGGTTGAAATTGCCCCGTACATTTGAATCGCTGGAATTTGATCCGCTGAAGTCGCGCAGAATCCTGACATCGGTCCTTGATATTTCGGAGGGAAAATGGTCTTCATCGCACGCAGCGACATATTGAGTCGTGTGGAAGTGGCTGACAAAGTCATAAAAGGACGAGATTTCTGGGCATTCAGTCGAGCGAAAAAGGCGTTAATGGACGCCAACGACGAAAAAGATCGGATCGTAGGTGCCGCATGCACAGCGTATGAGGACGAGAAGAAAAGAGGCTACCGTGAGGGCGTGGAACTGGCAAAGCTTGAGCAAAGCGCCAACATGATCGCAATCGTGAGCCAAACCCTTGATTATTTTTCCAAAGTCGAAGCTCAAATGGTGGAGCTGGTGATGGAAGCAGTTCAGAAAATTGCTTCTGATTTCAGTGATCGAGAAAAGGTAATCAAGGTCGTGCGCAATTCGCTGACTCTGGTAAGAAACCAGAAGTACATAACAGTCGTGGTTCATCCTTCGCAAAGTGAAGGAGTGATCGAAGGAATCAGGATCATCAGATCCGGCTTTCCGGCAATAGAAAACATCGACGTTGTAACAGATCCAAAATTGGATACGGATGCGTGCGTCATCGAGTCGGACGTGGGGCGGGTCGAGGCAAGCATGACCGGGCAAATAAGGGCGCTACGGTCGACATTTGAAAAGGTGTTCGGCACTCCAGCAGAAACTGCAAATGAGAATGCAAGCTCTGTCCTCATGGCCGAGCATGAATAGACTGCTTGTGAATTTTTGAGGATCAATTTTAAACCGCAAATTTGGAATCAATATTTATGTTCAGAAACAAGTTCATCGAAGTTTCGGAGGGAATTTTCCGCGAGCTTGGCTTTCCGCCGCCAACCATGCTCCACGAAGAAAGTTTGCCTTTGGTTATGGAGTTGGAAATCGAAAATCGGGCATTTGAGTTGATTCATTCACCCACCGAAACCCCCGAGAAGGTTTTGGTTGTGTGCAAGCTCGGGCCAATTCCGGATGCCGATAAACTGCGAGGGATGCAGGAGTTGCTTAAAGAAAATCTATCGCAAATGCGAACATTTGGTGAGTGGTATGGATTTAATCCTGGAAAAAACGAAGTTCATCTGATGTGTCATCTGGATTTGGATGAAGTAACTGCGCCCGACATTCTTTCGCATATGAAACGCATGACTGCGGGCTCAAACGACTGGCAAAGCCGTTTTTTCGATTTTTCCGCGACCGGAAACCTTGTTGTTTCAGAAGTCCCGACATCCTTCCTGGCTTGACTTGAGGTTCTTGTAATGAATGCCCTTGACGCTGAATCGTTCCGCAAAAAATTCCTGTCAATCGTGGATGAGCTGCGCGCTGCGCTCGGTTATCCTGCCCGGGATACGGAGCCGGAGCCCGGTGATGAATTGGCGATGGAAATGATGTACGGGAATTTTGATTTTTCTGTGGTTCATTCGCAAAGATTCAGGCCGGAAAAAATCTTGATCGAATGTGAATTCGGCGAAGTACCGGAGAGCCGGAAGATGGCAGTGATCGAGCGGCTTTTGCAAATGAATGTCGCGTTGGCCGAACACGATGGATCCGTCTTTTGCCTGGATCGCGATGGTGCAAAATTGATCTATGTACTGCCCATGTATCTGATGAAATTGAGCGGCAATGGGCTTCTTTCAAAAATGACCGAGATTGTCTGGCACGGGCGTCGCTGGGTTGAGACGAGATATCTCGCGGAAGATCGCAAGGAGCCGAATGAGATCTTGAATCCGGTCTTTCTGGCATGAATTGCACAAAAATTTAAATTCGCCGGATATATTGATGCGATCTGTCTGGCGAGGTTTGGACGCAACTTCGGAAAAAACATTCGCACGCGCAAAGTTGAATTGACTGATTTTTTGATTCGGTTGCGCTTCTTAAATGTGAGTTTCTGCCATGCCTTTAAGCAGCTTGATGCACTCGTTGATGGCTGATAGAGACACCGATCGATGGGGAATCCTGGCAGCAATAAAAATGCTTTTCCTGCTCGCGGCAGCTTGCAATGGCCAGGTGTGAGTATTTCTGTAATCGGCAAGTTGAAGAACCGACCTCATTCTCGCATTGTGAATGTACGAGATCGGTTTGGCGATGTAAATGACCAGTTCCGGCAAGGGTAGCTCTGGCGCATTGATCATTCCAATGGACGATCCGTCCTCCAGATCCAATTGCAACTTGTCGTCGGAACTGAGTTCAAGGCCGATTATTCCGATTTGCTGTCCGAATTCGCCAATTGATCTTCTGATCCAATCCATTTGACCTTACTCTCCTGTTGATCCCCCGGTGTGCTCCTGCTCTGATCGCATTTCCTCCCTTTCAATTGCGGCATCGAGCGCTTCCTGAAGTGAATCAAGCAGAGCCGATCTGGCAGAGTCTGATTCAAAAACTTTCAATGGAATCTCCCGAATGATCTGCATTAAACCTGTAAGAAAAAATATCAAAGGCTTTCCGTCGGGTACTCCGAAATCCTTTGCCAATCTTTCGAACTGAGAGGAAGGAACCCACCCGGACGAAATGATTTTTAGCAGTGCAATGAGCAGTTTCTGAACATTTAATCTCTTTTCAGGCAGCTGAGATGCCATACATTCTTCCTAACGAAGAGACAAAAATGCCAATGCGTTCGATCATGGCTTTCAGAATATTCATGTGCTGAATTTCAGAAAGAATCGCATGTAGTTTTTCCTTGTCCACCGATCGCTGGTCGTCGCCGAGGCTCAATTCGTGGGAAAGGGTTTTTTCGATAACCGGGATAATGGTATTGATCAATTCGTTTTCGGAATGGCGTGCAACAAGGAGTTCCATGGTTGCCGCAAAACCGCTGACGTTTCCGTGAACAAGTTGATCATAGCTCTCGGCAAGATCCAGGCTGGCAAGGTCACCGGCTTTTTCGAGCAAGTTCCGGAGCGCTGAAAGATGCGTTCCATGTTGCCGATGAATTTCATTGATCTCGTCCTTTAAACTTTCGCTGATTTGCCTTTTCAGATTTTCATCGATTTGCGGGAGCTGTTGCATGTTCCGCAATTCTTCGCGCAAGCTTTTGGAGTCGAAACACGCAGTTCCAAACTTTTTTGCTGTTTCCTTTTCGTCTTCGGGGAGGCCTCTGAAATCTGCGAGCAAAGCGTGCATCTGCTTTTCATCGCCGGCTGCGTCCTGTAACTGTTTTGCAAGCGTCTCAAGGTCTGGAGTTTTTTGACTCAGCGGTGACAGCCAGCCGATGAAATCATTGTCGCTGCCGCGTAGCGCGGCATCGAGCCGATGCAAGGCAATTGCAAATTCTGCGACTTCCTTTTGGGAATTGCCTTTCGGTGAAATTGGTGCTCCGTTGATCAATTGTCGGAGCAGATTTTGAGTCAGTTCGGCTGCATTTTTATTGTTTCCGAGAGCCTTCAGATACTGCCTGATCATTCTGTCGTTGAATTCCGGCGGCCTGTCTGAAGCCTCCAGTTTCATCTGCTTCAGCAGGATTTGTTGCCGCGGAGCATCCAGTCCGAAGTTCTGCCGGTGGAAATTCATCTGTATCTGCTCGTCGACATCGTCTTCGACTCTACGCAGCGCAAGCTTCATTCCATCAAGCGTCCCGGTCTGGCTTTTCCCGGAGCTCGTCTCCAGACGGGCTCCGGGCAGGGATGAACGAGTGATTCGAATGCTTTGATCAGACATTTTTTTGACCAGTGGAATTGGTGTTTGGCGCTACGTCGTTGGTTACCTTGAGAAATTCGTTGTTCCAGCAACACTTTAGATGTCGGAACAATGATATTTCAAAAGTTACTTACGTTTAACAGTGAATTTCCTCTTTCTGGGCAAAGTTAATCATGGATGATGACAAGATATTCGAATCTGCTTCCCGTGCCGTCCTGAACGCAAAACAGGTCATAGCAAAGGCAGAAGCTGCGTTGCTACGTGCTTCCCAATTCGAGCGTGAAAATGGGTTGTCAAAGGAAGCGATCGAAAAATTCCTGACCAAACATCTCAGTGCGACGCAGCGCCGCGAACTTGATGCCTATGTCGAGGAAAAAATTAGGGAAACGCATGAAGCGGCCGAAAAGGCCGTCAGCGAACATAAAAAAAGCCTGGTTGCATTTCGCCCAAGTCGGATAAAGATGCACATCTAAAGAGGGTCTTCATATGGCCGATCCCATTTCAAGCAGTGCCATCAGCCGTGTTTCAGTCGTGGCAAGTGCGGACGAGGCCATCAGCCTGACTCGCGCGACCGAAATTTTTCAGGCTGACACCCTGATTTCTGCGGCCGTTCTCGGACTGCAAACAGCTAAACCGGTACTGGATCGTTTCGTTCATCTCTCGCAGGTGGCTTCGATCATATCGAAACGTTCGGCAGGAAGCTTTACTCCGATCTCCGTGGCCAATCTGCTCGCTACGCCGAAAAACAGTACGGCATTGCGTGAGTTTTTCAATGCAGATGGTCCGGTCCTTGGCAGCAATCTGGACGAGGCAAATGCCAATTTCGCGTCCCTTCAGGGGGCTGGTATTGAAATCGTTGCCCCGGTTCAGATTCCGGTACTGGTGGAAATCGTTCGAGGAGACGAGAAGACTTCGACAACGGCGATTGCGTGGCTTACTCCGGATCACGTCTCTTCGCTCTCGGCTTTTCCCAAGTCAGGTAGTTCGCCGTACCCGGGTAGTGAGGAACGTATCTGGGAGCTCAAGGATTCAAAAGGGAAGGTAGTGCAGACCACGCGCTACACGATTTTCGAAGATTATGCCAATCGACGGCCGCAGCTCTCGTCGTTGGCTGATGGTTTGGCGCTGCTCACGGAAATGGTGAACGACGTATCGGAACAACTATCACTCGAACTGAAATTTGCACAACGCGCGTCTGTCGAGGCCAATCGAACGCTGGAATCCGCGGAGGCGTTCAAGAAAGACCAGGATGCATTGATCCAGAATATCGACGCAACAAACACCGAATTGGTCGATGCTTCTCTGCGGATAATGCAACTATTGCACCGGGAACGTCAGCTTTTAATCATTCGGCAAGACGCAAATGATAAAGAAGCGGCGACTCTGTCGCGCCTTGGGTCCGAGGCAAGGATTACTTCGATTTCACCGCTGGACCACTTGGCTTCGATGCTGTCCGGAGATGAAAGAAAATTTGACATTCATTCCGCCGGCATGGAAGAGATTGCGGACAAAGATCGAAAACCGTCAACGGATATCGGTCTTGAAGTTGATTTCCTGAAGATGGAGAGCCGTTCAGAAGTCGCAGAGAAAGACGACCGTCCGGAAGATTCGAAAATCAAATCGCATCCCCGTGACAGCATGAAAAACAATCCTGCAGGTTCTGCCGACTCCGGCAATCAGGCTCAGTAGGTTTTTCACGGAGGATTTTCACCATGGCGACGTTTGAAATCATCACGGATTATGAAAATGATATTGCCTGGAATCTTTCCGACAGAAACGGAACGGTGCTTCATGCGACTGCGGTCGGCGAACTGGCGCAAATAGGCTCCCGACTTGGCCAAAATCTCGATGAGCAAACAGAAGTATTACGAGACATGGTCGATTCAATCAGTGAATTGCGCGACAATTCGGCCAAATTTACGCCGGCAAGTTTCCCGGCAATGCAAATAGTTTCCGGCAAAATCACTTTGCCTGCGGATCAGGATATTACTGCACTGGTTACCGCGGGCATCAATATTTATTCTTCAGCAGCGAGCGTTGCTGATATCGACCGGCTCGTTTCTCTTGAACGGTGGATGGATCAGGCATTTGGCGCGACGACCTCTCCTGCAATGAAGGTGACCTACCAATTGCCGGGAGAAACGACGGACAGATGGCTCGTGGTCAAGGATGCTGTTCCCATACCGACTCTGCCGCCCGGAGCAGTTCCGCGGACCCCGACGGGCAGCGTCCAGCTCAACAAGCCTTTTGCGACTGAAGGCCAGACTGGAACATTCATGATGGTCACAAACGGCAGCGGTCAAACCGTGCAGGTGACCCTCAAGAGCATGGATGAGGTTTTTTCGAAGGTGTCTTCCCTGAAGGAATATCAGGATTACATAGAAAGCCTTGCTCTCAGTCGTTCTCGGTCTGCCATTTCGATTTTGAGTGCCGACAAGATTACCGGCTATGAACTTGACACGATCGAATGGAAGAAGTCCGGCGATGCAAATTTCAGCTATGCCAAGCTACCGGTTGTGTCGATTCAGGCGTCCGATCTAGCCGGAACGGTTGCACCGGCCGGGACGATTCTGGTAACGGAAGCAAAGGATTACTACTACGTTGTTTCGGCAAAAACTGCTTCGGCGAATGCAGTGACACAAAAAGTTGTGGTCGGCAATTCTTATCTGATTGCTCCGAGCGATACCAGCCTTTCTTTGATTCGCGGTCGCTACGGCGATGAAATCACCATTGCCACGCAGATCAGCGCGAATCAGGGCCTTTTTGTCAATGAACTGATGCAAAAACATACGACGCATTTCGAAGCGGCTTCGAATGTTTTGAAGGCGTTCATTGACCTGATGAACCGCATTTCAAATCAGGTTTGATGCAGCGGTCGCTGTGACCTCCGGATGATGAGACACCACCATTTCAGCTACATCACCGACATGCTTCAGTCGGCGATACCGAGAACGTCCATAGCGCGTGTTTGCGGAAGAGTCATCCAAGTCAAGGGAACAATCATCCGAGCAGTGGTTCCGTCGGTGAAAATCGGTGAAATCTGCTTGCTTCATACGCCCGGCGACGCAGCCGACATGAAAGCCGAGGTGGTTGGATTTTCCGAGGGGTCTGCATTGTTGATGCCGCTCGGCGACATGCAAGGAATATCGTCCGAAACTGAAGTCATTCCTACCGGCCATGTGCATATGGTCCCGGTCGGTAATGGTCTGTTGGGGCGGGTACTTGACGGCATGGGTGATCCGCTTGATTACGCAACCCATGGTCCGCTGCGCGTAAGTCGCTATTACCCGGTTCTCACCGGGGCGCCCGACCCGCTCAAACGCAGAATCATTCAATCTGTTTTGCCATTGGGCGTCCGTGCGCTGGATGGATTGCTGACTTGCGGAGAAGGGCAGCGTCTGGGGGTGTTTGCCGCTGCGGGTGGAGGCAAATCGACATTGATGGGGATGCTCGTCAAAGGTGCTGCAGTCGATGTGACGGTTGTTGCATTGATCGGGGAGCGCGGTCGTGAGGTTCGTGAATTCCTCGAAAATGAATTGGGCGAGGAGGGACGACGGCGAACCGTCATTGTTTGCGCAACGTCCGACAAGTCCTCGATGGAGCGGTCGAAGGCAGCCTATGTCGCCACGGCGATTGCGGAATATTTTCGCGATCAGGGGAAACGTGTGCTGTTCCTGATGGATTCAGTGACGAGGTTCGCCCGGGCGCAGCGCGAGATAGGACTCGCTGCCGGCGAACCGCCAACAAGACGAGGATTTCCGCCGAGTGTCTTTGCAACGCTCCCTCGCCTGATGGAGCGCGTTGGCATGGGGCACAAGGGATCCATCACTGCACTGTATACGGTCCTGGTCGAAGGCGACGATATGACCGAACCCATCGCGGACGAAACGCGTTCAATTCTTGACGGCCACATTATCCTTTCACGCAAACTCGCTGCTGCAAATCATTACCCGGCGATCGATGTCCTCGCTTCGGTTTCAAGAGTAATGAGCATGGTTGCTTCGCCCGAGCACAAGGCATCGGCGGCGCGCTTGCGTGAACTGATGGCCAAATACCAGGAAGTGGAGTTGCTGGTCAAGATCGGGGAATACAAGCGCGGCGCCGATTCCCTGGCGGATCAGGCAATCGAACGAATCGATCGCATCAGAGCCTTTCTGCGGCAGCAAACTGATGAACAGGTCAGTTTCGATCAAATGCTGGACCAGCTGAGCGCTGCAATTGCATGAGCTCGTTCGGTTGACAGTCTGCAAATTTCTGACTTTTACACTCCCTCCGACTTGCTTTCCTGATGCTCTTGCTTGGGCAGGAACTCTCATTTGGAATGTGTGACATAACAACAAGATGTATGTTTTTGGCAACTAATTGGGTGGCGGAAAAGGTCGTTTAATCAGAAAACACCGTTAAAAAGCGCGATTTTCATGGACGTTCTCAATGACTTGCTGCGGATAAAAATCTTTCGCGAGCAGAAGGCTGAGCGCACTCTTGCTTTGGCCAAGCAGCAGCTCAGGTTGGCGGAGTGCGGCGTACACGATGCAAAAGCGACGCTTAAAGATTTTCGCGTAGAGAGTGCCCGCCGAGAGGCCGAGCTGTATGCCGAGCTGTGCACGCGTGTCGTGCTGATTCGCGAAATCGATAGCGTTCAAATCGACGTGCAGTTAATGCGTGAACACGAAGAGGAACTGCTCCAGGATCTGGCAAAGGCAGAAGCAGTTCGCGACGAGGCAGCGGAAAAGGAAAGAGAGGCTCGCGAACAGCACGCATTGGCCGTGCGCATGCGCGAAAAATTCAGTGAAATCGCCAAAGCGGTCGAGGACGAGAGACAGTTTGAGTTATCCATGTTGGAAGAACTCGAAATCGAAGAGGCCGCAGAAGTCAGATTTCAGCTCTTCCGGCAGGACGAAGAGCATTCCAGCGATTCGCCAGGGACGCAGACATGAGCGGCAAACGTCTACAGACTGATTTGGGCCCCATATCCCTGGCACTGTTCGACATTGATTCGGGGAAAATCGATCTCCTGCCTGCTGCAAATCCCAAGGATGTGTTGCGGCTGCATGGCCTGATGAATACAAGCAATCGCGCCGCTCAAGAAGATGGTAGCCACGATGTACTGGAAGCCGAGGGCAGCCTAAGCTCCAGCACGATTGAGGAAAATTCGGGTGAAGCATTCAAGAAATTGGCAGATGCCTTGTTCCAGCTTCATCCGCGGATAGAAAAAAATTCTGGTTCTTCGATCGCTGCAACCTTTGTGCTGCCATTTTTCGGAAATGTACTCATCGTTGCCCAGGCAGACGAGGAAAAAATCGCTTTCGACCTGGTGGTAAGCGAACGTTCCGCATGCGAATGGCTGCAGAAGGAATTGGAGTCACTGACGCGGATCCTTCGCGCCAGGCTTGGGAAGCCTGTAACCATCAGTATTCATGGTGGCATTGAATCGACCGATCTACGTAACTTCGTTCGCATTCCTGCCCGGGATTCCCGATGAGCCTGCCGATCGCGATCCGTAAATTGGATTCTGAGCAAATCGGGCATTTGCGGCAGATTGCGCGACGACGAGAGCCGGTTTGCTTTCAATGGCTCGGGCGCGAATGGAGCTTCCGGGTGTCAGCGCTGACGAGTGAAAGGCAAGGCTTGTCGGAGTTGCGACTGGATTGGGGCGGAGCACACGCCAGGTTTCGCTGCGACGAGTCCTTCATTTCGCAAATTGCGCAGGCTTCCCTGGGAATCGAGGACGAGCATGTACTGCAAGAAGAATGGCGGATGTTCATCATTGAAGCCGCATTTGCCGACCTGGCCGGATTGGTTGAGCGTCATACACGAAAGCGTTTCGTCCTGAATGCGCAGCCTGGGCAGGCAGAGCCGGCGGAATGGAAAAAATTTCTGTTGGAGCTTGATACTGGTGATCATGTGTCGCGGGCAGAAATCTGGCTGGATCAGCTTGGCGTCGGATTTTTATCGAATGCACTTCTGGAAATTCCCACCGAATCGGCAAATTTTCGGGCGTGGTTTGACTTGCCGATCCGAGTGCGATTTCTCATCGGCGAAACCCGACTCGCTTGGTCAGTGTTCAAAGATCTGGCTCGCCGAGATGTCATCCTGGTTGAAGATTGCCGGCTCGGCGATCAGTTCCGAGAGTTATCCGTCGAGATCGGCGGAAAGCTCTTCGCAACCGGGGAATTCGCCGGAAGAAAAATCACGATAGTTGATGATCTGGAGAAGAGCATGGATGAACTCGATGATAGTGATCTGGATCGGCAGGACGCTTATGGTGAACTCTCGATAAGGCTCAGCTTCGATCTCGGAGAACGATCCCTGCCTTTGTCGGAGCTGATGAGCATCGGCCCGGGTCATGTTTTCGAACTGGGGAGGGAAGTCAGGCGCGCGGTTTTTGTGCGGGCCAACGGCAAGCTGATCGGTGAAGGCGAACTTGTCGATGTGGACGGGCAGATTGGGGTGGCGCTTCTGAGCATCGCTCTTCCGGACGCATCAGGGCGGTAACGCAGGGTCGAGAGAGCCAAACATGCGCACGATTGATCCGGTTGCATTGGCATTCGCGCTGGGCTTGCTCGCATTGCTCCCGCTCATTCTGGTTACCACCACTTCTTTTCTGAAAATCGCCATTGTGCTGTCGTTGGTTCGGAACGCACTCGGAGTGCAGCAGGCACCCCCGAACATGGCAATTTACGCATTGGCCGTCTTGCTGAGCATGTATGTGATGGCACCGGTCGGATACAAAATCGCCGACATCATCTCCCTTGAAAAAGATCCAACCATGTCGGTGCGAACGATGCTGGATGTCGGAAAGAAGAGCGCCGAGCCATTAAAGGAATTCCTGGTTCGAAACAGCAAGCCCGAGCAAAGACAGTTTTTCTTCTCGACGGCAAAGAAGCTCTGGCCGAAGGAAGTCGTTGAAGATGCGACCGAGGCCGACTTGCTGATCGTGTCGCCGGCATTTGTCGTCTCCGAACTGACTTCGGCATTCGAAATCGGATTTTTGCTGTTTCTTCCGTTCGTTGTCATCGATCTGGTCATTTCGAACATCCTGATGGCGATGGGGATGATGATGGTTTCTCCAGTCACCATTTCGTTGCCGCTGAAGCTTTTTCTTTTCGTGATGGTCGATGGATGGTCCCGGCTCGTACATGGCCTGACGATGACTTATCTGTGAGGAGCTCATGCAGACCACAGACGTGGTGAGTCATGTAATACAAGCGCTCCTGCTGACGCTTTGGCTGTCGCTGCCGCCTATTGTTGTCGCATCCGTGGTGGGAATACTGTTCAGCCTGATCCAGGCGCTTACCCAGATCCAGGAACAGACTTTGTCGTTCGGCGTGAAGCTGGTCGCCGTTGGAATCACGCTGTACCTGACCGCGCGCTGGGTCGGCGGCGAGATCTTCAACTACACCGTGATGCTGTTCGATAAGTTTCCGATGGTGGTGCATTGAGATGGACTACGGACTTGTCTATCACCCGTCAGCATGGATGACTGCCATGTTTTATTCGCTGCCGCGGATGCTGGCGATGTTTTCGGTGCTGCCGATGCTGAACAAGCAGGCATTGCCGGGCGTGTTGCGAATGGGGGTGGCATCCGCATTCGCTGTTTTCATTGTTCCTTCCCTGGTTGAAGGGTCGATGAACTTTTCGCGTAGCGGGGGCAGCGCGATGGTCCTCGTCACCAAAGAGGCCATTGTAGGATTTTTACTCGGATTCCTGATTGCGATTCCGTTGTGGGTGCTTGATATCATGGGTGCCTACATTGACAACCAGCGAGGTGCGAGTATTGCGGCGACCATAAGCCCGCTTACCGGGCACGATACATCGCCGCTCGGCGAACTGTTCAGTCAGGCGGGAGTGGTCGTTCTGCTGATTTCCGGCGGCCTCCTCATTGTTCTTGAGCTGGTATATGCGAGCTATCTGCTTTGGCCAGTCTTTGAGATGCTGCCTCGCTTCAGCGATGAGACGCCATTGGTGATACTTGGCCAGCTCGACAGGATGATGTGGCTGGCAGTGATCCTGAGTGCGCCCGTGATTTTCTCGATGTTTCTTGCAGAAGTCGGTCTGGGAATCGTCAGCCGTTTCGTTCCGCAACTGCAGGTTTTCTTCCTGGCGATGCCGGTAAAAAGCGCGATTGCCATGTTCGTGCTCGCTGTGTATGCCGCTGCTCTTTTTTCGTATTTCAGCGACGAGTACATCGATGTTGTGCCCCGTTTGATCAACGTGTTTTCTTCACTGTTCCAGGGGGGATGACATGAGTGGCGAGAAGACCGAACAGCCCACAGAGCACAAGATTCGAAAATCTCGTGAGGAAGGGCAGGTTGCAAAAAGCAAGGACTTCACCCAGGCCTTGCTCGTTGGCGCTCTTTTCGGCTACTTCCTGGCGAACTCGAGCGATATCTTCCGGCGGTTTATAGGAATCATCGTTTTTCCCGCGCAGTTGTATGGCATGGATTTCCAGGATGCCGTTCGCATGGAAATCGATCACTTCCTGCTCGAATTCGCGATCATTCTCGGCCCGTTCATATTGATAGTGATTGTCGTTGCAATTTTCGGCGAAATGATCCAGACCGGTGTGCTGTTCGCCGTCAAAGCCCTTGTTCCAAAAGGCGACCGAATCAATCCGGCGGCCAATGTGAAAAACATCTTCTCGATGAAAAATTTTGTCGAGTTCCTGAAGTCGATATTGAAAGTCTGCTTCCTGAGCATCCTGATCACGATGGTGATTCGCGATTCGCTGAACATGCTGATCCTGCTCCCATCGAAGGGGCTGGCCAGTGCGGGGGTGGCGATCGCGGACATGCTGAAGACCCTGGTGATTTACTCGTTTCTGGCCTTCGGCGCAATTGCCCTCGCTGATTTGATTTTTCAGCGCTACAACCATCGAAAGCAACTGATGATGTCGATGGATGAGATCAAGCAGGAGTACAAACAGCTCGAGGGTGACCCGCACATGAAGGGACACCGCAAGCAGGTGGCGAAAGAATTGGCGATGGGCGAGATGTCGCTGAAAACCAGAAAGTCATCGGTGGTGGTGACCAACCCGACGCACCTGGCGGTCGCCTTGTTTTACCAGCAGGACGTGACGCCGTTGCCCGTGGTGATGGCAAAGGGAAGAGATCAGGCGGCGTATCAAATGGTAAGCGTCGCCCGTCAGTTTGGAATTCCGGTGATGCAGAACGTGTGGCTTGCGCGCGCGCTGACAGAGTCTGCACAGGTCGATCAATACATTCCCTCGGATTTGATCGAGCCGATTGCCGAGCTGCTGATTGCATTGCGAAGGATCGCTGATGATTCCGCCGAAGGAGCAGGCTGATGGTGGCGAGGATACATGTCGGGTTGTCCGGTTTTCTCGACAGGCGTGGCCTGACCGAAACCAGTGAACGTTTGGACGGTGCCATTGTGATCAACGGTGATCGTAGCCATCGGATTTACTGCCGACCGGCTCCTCATGGTGCGCTGGTGTTTGAGAGCCGGCTGATTCAATTGCCTGAAATTCCTGCCGATGCTGATGACGTCATACAGCGCTGCCTGCTTGCCTCATGGCTGCGCATCGGCACCCACGCTGATGTTCCCGTGATTTCCGAAGACGGAGTCCACGTTCTGCTTCAGCAGTGTTTGCCATCCGATGCGACGGTGGATGAAGTCGAGCTGTCGCTCGAGCGATTTGTCAATTCTGTAGCGGACTGGCGCCGCGTACTTCGAATTCTTTGAGCCGGGAGGCATCGATGAAATGGCACTTGATGCTCAATGCGTTATGCCTTGGAGCGTGCATCATTGCTGCCCCGGTGATTGCTGCACCGGTGCCGTGGCCCGAGGCGAGTTTTACCTATATCGCCAAACAGCAGGTTCTTGTTGAAACCCTGCGCTCGTTTTCGCGCAATTTCGGCATCGAATTAAGGGCCTCGGCCGCAGTGGAAGGCCGGGAGGACAAGGTCAGCGGAAAATTCACCATGAGCAGCCCGTCCGAGTTTTTGAACCAGCTCTCGTCGGCTTATGGATTGCAATGGTTTTACCATGGTGGAGTCTTGTATGTCAGCCGCAATTTCGAGACGGCCACCCGCTCGGTTTCTCCCAATGGGGTGAGCCTGCCGGAATTTCGCAAGGCCCTGATCGACCTTGGGGTGGTTGAACCCAAATTCGGCTGGGGCGAACTTCCGGATCGCGGCGTTGCAATGATTTCCGGGCCACCGGCCTATGTCGATCTTGTCGCCTGGGCAGTCGCGACCCTGCCGTTGCCGCAGCCGCAGCAGCAGATCAAGGTATTTCGGTTGACTCATGCACAGGTGAACGATCGCGTTATTTCATACCGCGATCAGCAGATAACGACTGCCGGGGTGGCGACCATCTTGCGCAATCTGATCACGGGACAGGGCGGGGCAGGCGGGACCAATTTGACCAATCTCCAGCAGCTGTCGATGATTGCAGCGCCGCTGCGGCAAGCTCCGGCGCTGGCGGAAAGTGCCGATGGTCGCGAACCGCCGCCTCCATCGTCTGGCGGGCCTGGTGCTGCACCCAACGCAAGCCAGCGGCAAGGCCTGCCCTTGCGTCCGGTGATTCAGGCCGATTCCCGATTGAATGCGGTCATTGTCAAGGATATTCCGCAGCACATGCTCATCTATGAAGAGCTTATCAAGCTGCTCGATGTGCCGACCAGACTGATCGAGATCGAGGCTGTGATTGTCGATGTCAATTCCAGCAATGTCGCCGATCTGGGCATTGATTGGGGTGCCCGCGCAGGTAATGTCGCCGGTGGATTCGGCAGGCCCAACCTGCCACCGGATGATGTGACTGGTACGATCGTGTTCGGCAAAAACGTCAATCCCACGACGGTGATCCCCAATGCCGGAAACTTCCTGATGACCCGCATACGGATGCTGGAAGGGAGGGGAAGCGCACGGGTGGTGTCGCGTCCATCGGTACTCACGGTCGACAACCTTGGTGCTCTGATCGACCTCTCGGAAACTTTCTATGTGCAGTCTGTCGGTGAGCGCGTCGCGAATGTCGTGCCCATTTCGGTTGGTACTACGCTGAAGGTTACGCCCCACATTGTCGAGGTCGCTGGCGGTGTGGCCGTGCATTTGATCGTAGACATCGAGGACGGATCAATTCAGGACACCAATACGCAGGCATTGCCGCGTGTGCGCCGCAGCACCATAGGAACCCAGGCTGTGATGAACGAGAGGGAGAGTCTGCTGATCGGCGGATTCAACTCGGAGTCTGACATCCGCCAAGTTGATAAAGTCCCCGGGTTGGGCAATGCACCCTTGCTGGGATTTTTTTTCAAGAAAAAATCCACGAAGGTTGAAAAGCGCGAGCGGTTGTTCCTGATAACACCAAAGATCATTTCAGCTGGAAACGAAATCCCGTCTGTGGTTCGTTAGCCCGAGGGTGACAGCATAGCCTGCGCGATGACTCAATCGACCGGAACACGTAGATGAATGCCCAATTTCACATGTCGTCCAGGGTGAGCAGCGCCGCAAATGATGTTCAGTCCGATACGTCAAAAGACGCATTGGTCGAGTCGTATTACCAGATGAAGCCGGATCGCTACGGGCCGGCGATTGCCGAACAGTACGCGGCGATGGTGGCGCGCTACTGGCGCGCTCATGTCGGGCGCTTCGATCATGCGGCGACCCTCGACATTCTTGATCTTTGTCCGGGAGAGGACGCCAGCGGCGCTTTGCTCATCAGTGCAATCCGTCGTCGCATGAGCGGATTGAATTGCCCGGCTTTCCGCTATTTGCCGATGGTCGTTGACCAGTCAATTGCGACATCCGATTCCGACAGGACAAGCGGCAGCCTGTGGTGGCATCTCGATGAAGCTGGGCGACAAGTGGTCGTCCATTCGTCCAACCGCATGCAGCGCACGCCGTACTGCGCACACAACCCGCTGGTCGTGATGGCACATGATGCGTGGGCTCAGCTACCCCAGGAATTGTTTGCGATCCACTACGGAAAACTTCTGCGTGCAAATCTATCAGTCATTCAGCATGACGAGCCCGAGGCGGAAAAAAATTGCTGGGAGCCCGTAGACGATTTATGCTGGAGCGACAAGTTTCATCCCCTCCTTGCGCACTATCGCCTGGAGTTCAATAGTTCGCCATTGGTCTATCCTCAAGGCGCCTTGAGCGTCTTGGACCCGATACCCGTGATTGCCACACATGGTGCCTTGATCCTGTCGTGTTCGGAGGGGTGTGGCAGCGATCATTCGCTGCGGCTGATCTCCTTTGGCGAGGTGACGGCAGCCTATCGTCAAAAAGGGCGGCTGCCGACGAATTTCCGATTTCCGTCGGAATGGGCGAAGGTTCACCACGGCGTCGCAGCAGAAGTGGAGTTGCCCGAGCGTCGGGTGCTGCAGATTCTGCTGCTCGGTGACGAGTCCGCCAACAGGGAAATGCTGGAAGCTGTGCGTCGCTGCGTCGACGTTTCATTGCTGGCATCCGCACCCCGGTTGGCCGAGGTCGTTCGAGCGATGGGATCGGCTGCCAGCCTGGATCTCCGGCTTGGCTTGCTGCACATGTCTCGTTTCGATCCGACCGTCTTTCGCGCGGGTGCCGGCGATTTGCTGCGCGCTCTATCGCAACCGGGGCAGGCTGATCTGCGCGCCTGGCGTGATGCGCTCGAGCGCGTCTGGCAAAACCACCGCCTTTGTCGTTCCGAGAAGGATGTCAGCCTGTGGATTGCGCAGGCGGCGATGCACTGCGGTCACTGGGGGCTGGCGCGTCGCGTTTTGCTTCAAAACCTGGCGGAGCGCAGCGAGAATCCGGATGACTTGGCCAATCTCGCCTGGTGTGAAGCGCGGACTGGAAAATTGGGCAAGGCCATCGAGCTGGTGACACGCGCGTTGGCGATGGATCCCCTTCATTCGCTGGCAAACGAAGTCAGCCGCAGGCTGGGCGAGCGACTTGGCGAGAGAGACGGCCACTGGAACGTCGAATTGCATGATCCTGCGCTTCCCATCGTGCTCGAGCCGCTCGATGCAAGCCATGCGCCCGCATTCAGTCATCAGTATCGCGACGGGCAGATTGCCGTCATGACCGGCCTCCCAATGATGTCCCATCCGGACAAGGTCAGGCAATGGATCGCCGAGTCACAGCACGAAGCAGGGCGCGTCAACTATGCCGTCATGCATCGGGATTTCGGATTTGTTGCCTTCATCAACCTCGCGGTGTCCGGACACTCGGCCTTCTTCTGCTTCTGGACGGGCGTTGATTTTCAGGGACAGGGATTCGCGACTGCCGCCGGCCGCCTGGCTTGCCGCCACGCTGCTGCGTGCGGCGTCCCGCTCATCCTGACTTCAGCCTACAAGGACAATCATCGTTCGGTCAGGGCACTGAAGCGGCTTGGATTTGAGGAGTTGTCCATCCGTGCACAGCCGCCAGACCACGAACGCATTTTCTTTGCCATGGTGGATGACAGCGCCAGCCAATCCTACGATGGCAATGCCGAATTGGTCGCCTACTACCGACGCGAAAATCTTCCGATGGAATTCGTCATGCCGGGACAAGATGGCGCGCCGGTTGCGTTCGACACCAACCTCGCCGGGAGCATGGAATGACCCAGATCAGTGCCTACGGAATCGGAGCAGGCCGGACGATTGCCGGCGAATCGGATAGCGACGAAGAGCGCCTGCGCCAGCGTCGCGTCTCGGCAGCTCAGCGAGCTGATCAGGAGAAACGCGGTGCTCTTGTACGCGAGCGACTTGCGCGCGCACAGGCGGCCGAAGCCGTCCTGTCCGATCAACAGCAGGCACAACGCATGCAAGCCGAGGCGAAATCCCGCGAGGGACAGCCAGAGGCGCGACAGAAGTCGCCGATGTTCCCCGTCCCGGCCCGTCCCGCCCCGACGCACGAACCGCTCGCAGCGGCCGCGCCAAAGCCCGGACAGCGGGCGGACAAGCCGATGGAAGCCATGCCGCAGCCAGTGCCTGTCGATGCGCCGTTGGCGCTTCCAAAATCGAGGAAACCCCTGGCCGTCGAGTCCGGTCTACGCCAAGGCGAGCGGGAAGAAGACAAGCTGCCTGAAGCGGTACATCCGGTCGTCCCCGCGGCCGACAGCGTCCCAGAGACAGAGACGCCGCAGGTGCAGCGATTCACCAGGCTTATCGATGATGTGACCGATTTGCGGGGAGAGAATTTTTCTGATCAGCTCGCTGCCCGGCTGAATGATCTGGCGTTATCAATTCGCAGCCAGCCCGAACTGCTCACGGAGCCTGCCGATGTGGGCAAGGCGCTGGCGGCGCTTGAATTTCTCGAGGGCTATGTCGAAGCTGCGAATCCCGGCGCGTTGGATCAGCAAAAAATCTTGCAATCGATCAGCGACGTGCGTCGTCAAATGGTGGAGAGCGGCTTGTCGCCCCAGTTGCCTCAGGTGATGGCATCCGCCCTGGTGGCCAACCAAATCCCGGTCGATAAAGGCCGCGTTTCTGGCGTTACCGACACGCGCGGTCAGGGACGCCAGCGGCTGCCGGCGTCGGAGCGGAATGCCGGAGCCGATCCGGATGACGAGGCCGAATCTTCATTGCTCGCGGGGGGCGTACAAGCCATGCTCCAATCGTCGGCAGGGGCGGTGAAACCGTCAAAATCCAGCTTGTCGAAAGATGCTGAAAAGCGTCGTGAAGAAACGCTGGTATCAGTGACGGTGCGCTCGGTCTGAGCGTACCGCCACGATCCAGCCGGTACGTCAGAACTGCAGCTTGACGCCTGCCTGCTCAAACTGAGAGCGCAGCACCGCCCGTGCGCGCGATACCCGGCTGCGTACGGTACCCAAGGGGATGCTGAGAATGTCGGCGGCGTCCTGATAGGAAATCTCGTCAACGGCCACCAGCCCGAGCACTTCGCTCATTTCGGATGGCAGTGCGCCAAACGCCCGTTCTGCGAGAATCAGCATTTCCTTCTGCACCAGCGAATCGCTGGGATCCAGTTCTGCCGAAGCGATGCTGACCAGGCTTTCGTCCGATTCGAACTTGTGTACGCGATGCGGCGCGCGGCTAAGGTAATTGCGAACCATGTTCATCGCAATCCCGAACAGCCAGGTTGACAGTTTCGAGTCGCCGCGGAAGCTGGCAATGGTTCTTGCCGCCTCGACGAAAGCCTGCTGCGTGATGTCGGCGGCGTCATCCGGATGGTCAATGTACTTGATCACAAAGCGGAACAGGCGACGCTGATGTTGGGCGACAAGCTCACGAAACAGAATTTCCTGATCGAGCTGGAAGGGCGGAAGGTCGCCGGATGATTCGATGATCGAGGCACAGAGAGGAAGAGGAACCGCGTTCAAAACTTCTACGGTATCCTCCTTGATGTCTTTCTCCTCTTGCCGAATCTCGTCGGAATCGTCCTCGGTCTCGTCCTTGTCGAACAGATCCATGGTGAAGATGGATTCGGTTTCGATTGCCTCGGTGTGGATTTCGCTCATCTGGAAGCTCCTTCGCGCTGATGGTGTGCAGCTCGGTCGGTATTGACCGGGGTCATCCGTCGAACGCCCGAGGAGAGGTCGGACGAGGTTGAAATTTGCTGACTTGCTCTACGGATACTTGCCGTGGTGAAAATTTCGGCAGGAGCATCGTCAAAAAATCTGCAAACTACCTAATTCGTGGGATTGACAAGGCAAGATTAGGGGGTTACGAAGTGTGAGCAAATTGACATGCCAAAAGAATTACATTTGATGCAAAAAATTCATTTCTTCCACAGTAGTTTCCAAGACCATTTTCTTCCGGCAACGACCCGCCCCGTATAATTGAAGGTTTCATTGCCGCCGTTTTTTTCCTGAGCTCCAAGTGATGCACTATCTATCTACCCGCGGGGATGCGTCCCGGCCTGGCTTTTCCGAAATCCTGCTCGGCGGACTCGCGCCGGACGGCGGCCTGTACCTGCCGGTTTCCTATCCCCGGGTCTCATCGGCAGAGCTGGATGCGTGGCGTGGCCTGTCGTATGCAAGACTGGCTGCAGAGGTGCTGAAAAAATTCGCCACCGACATCCCGGCGGCGGACATCGAGGCGCTGACGGCCAGAACCTACACATCGGCGGTGTACTGCAACGGCCGTCCTGGCGATGACGTGTCCCGGATCACGCCACTGCGGACTCTGGAAACGTCCGGCGGGCGCAAGCTCGTGCTGCAGGCGCTGTCGAACGGGCCCACGCTCGCGTTCAAGGACATGGCGATGCAGCTGCTCGGCAACCTGTTCGAATACACGCTGGACAAGCAGGGCGCCGAGCTGAACATCCTCGGGGCGACCTCGGGCGATACCGGCAGTGCTGCCGAATATGCGATGCGCGGCAAGCGGGGCATTCGTGTCTTCATGCTGTCGCCGCACCAGAAAATGAGCGCCTTCCAGACCGCGCAGATGTTCAGCCTGCAGGACCCGAACATCTACAACATCGCCGTCAAGGGCGTGTTCGACGACTGCCAGGACATGGTCAAGGGCGTGTCGAACGATCTCGGCTTCAAGGCGAAGCAAAAGATCGGCACCGTCAACTCGATCAACTGGGCGCGTGTGGTCGCGCAGGTCGTCTACTATTTCCGCGGCTATCTCTCAGCCACCAGCAGCAACGACCAGAAGGTGTCGTTCACCGTCCCGTCCGGCAATTTCGGCAACATCTGCGCTGGCCACATCGCGCGCATGATGGGTCTGCCCATCAGCAAGCTGGTCGTGGCAACCAACGAGAACGATGTGCTGCACGAGTTCTTCCAGACCGGTGTCTATCGCGTGCGCCAGTCGGCGGAAACCCTGCATACCAGCAGCCCGAGCATGGACATCAGCAAGGCATCGAATTTCGAGCGCTTCGTCTACGACCTGCTCGACGGCGATACCGCCCGCGTCCGCGAGCTGTTCCGCAAGGTCGATACCCAAGGCGGCTTTGACCTCTCGGGCAAGCCCGGCAGCGACGGCGACGAGTTCGCGCGCATCGGCAAGTTCGGTTTTTCGTCCGGCCGCTCCACGCACGCCGACCGCCTGAACACCATTCGCGATGTCAATGCCCGCCATGGCCTGACGATCGATACCCACACCGCCGACGGCGTGAAGGTCGCTCGCGAGCACTGGGAAGAGGGCATTCCCATGATCGTGCTGGAGACGGCGCTGCCGGCAAAATTCAATGAGACGATCCGCGAGGCCCTCGGCCATGACGCCGAACGGCCGGCCGGCTTCGAGAACCTTGAAGCCCTGCAGCAGCGTTTCGACGTGATGGCGGCCGACGTGGAGACCATCAAGCAGTACATCGCACAGCGTACCGGCCTCTGACGAGTCCCGTACAATCGCCCGCGAACCAAGTCATCAGCACAAAAGAATGAACACAAAAAAACCCATGCTGAGCGCACAGGAGGCTCTTGATCTCCTGCTGGGCGCAGCGCGCGCCGTGAGCGAGAAGGAGACACTCGCCACGGTAGACGCGACCGGCCGCGTACTGGCCGCCGACCAGCTGTCGCAGCTGGACGTGCCGCCGATGGACAATACGCAGATGGACGGCTACGCGGTTCACGCCGCGGATTGCGCGTCCGGAGCCGCGTCCCTGCCGGTGTCGCAGCGCATCCCGGCCGGCCACGTCGGCCAGCCGCTGCAGCCCGGCACGGCTGCGCGCATCTTCACCGGCGCACTGATCCCCGACGGCGCCGATGCCGTCATCATGCAGGAGCAGTGCGCCCTTGACGAGGCCACCGGCCGCGTCACGATCAGCCACGCGCCGAAGTCGGGCGAATGGATTCGCCGGCGAGGTGAGGACATCCGCGCAGGCAGCACCATCCTCGCGTGCGGCACGCGGCTGCGCGCCCAGGAGCTGGGGCTTGCCGCATCGGTTGGCCTGGCGTCGCTGCCGGTGTTCCGCCGCCTGAAAGTTGCGGTGTTCTTCACCGGCGATGAACTCACCATGCCCGGCGAGCCGCTCAAGCCGGGAGCGATTTACAACTCGAACCGCTTCACGCTGCGCGGCCTGCTGCAGCAGCTCGGCTGCGAAGTCACCGACCTTGGCAACGTGCCAGATTCGTTCGAGGCCACGCGCAATGCGCTGCGCAAGGCGGCCGACGGACATGACCTGATCCTGACCTCCGGTGGCGTCTCGGTCGGCGAAGAAGACCACGTGAAGCCTGCCGTGGAATCCGAGGGCAGGCTGGCCATGTGGCAGATCGCGATCAAGCCCGGCAAGCCGCTTGCCTTCGGCGAAGTTCGCCGCGACGGCCAGCCCGAGCCCGCTTTCTTCGTCGGCCTGCCCGACAATCCGGTGTCGAGCTTCGTCACCTTCCTGCTGTTCGTGCGCCCCTTCATCCTCGCGCTGCAGGGAGCTGCCGTCGTTCCGCCGCGCCGCTACCCGATGCGCGCCGATTTCGACTGGGCCAAGCCCGACCGCCGCAACGAATTCCTGCGCGTGCGCATCAACGAGCGGCAGGGACTCGAACTGTTCCCGAACCAGAGCTCGGGCGTGCTGACCTCCACCGTCTGGGGCGACGGCATCGTCGACAATCCGCCGGGACAGGCGATCAAGGCCGGTGACACCGTCAACTTCATTCCGTTTTCCGAACTGCTCTACTAGCATGCAGATACAACTGAAATTCTTCGCCAGCCTGCGTGAGGCCGTCGGCACCGGCAGCGAGACGCTGGCCGTGTCCGCAGATGTCAAGACTGCCGGCCAGGTGCGCGAGCTGCTGCGCGCACGCGGCGGCGCATGGGCCGACGCGCTGGCCGACGGGCGGGCGCTGCGCATCGCCGTCAACCAGCAGATGGCCGATCCGTCGGCGCCGCTGACCGAAGGCTGCGAACTGGCCTTCTTCCCGCCGGTCACCGGCGGCTGATCCGGAGATATCCATGGCCGTCCGCGTCCAGACCGAAGACTTCGACCTCAGCACCGAGGTCGCCAATCTGCGCAAGAACACGCCGAAAGTCGGTGCCGTCGTCACCTTCGTCGGTACCGTGCGCGACCTGAATGAAGGCGAGCATGTCGCCGAAATGGAGCTCGAGCACTATCCGGGCATGACCGAGAAGGCACTCGAGGAAATCGTCGCGCAGGCGCAGGCGCGCTGGGAGCTGTTCGATGCGCTGGTGATCCATCGCGTCGGCCCGCTCAAGCCGCTCGAGCAGATCGTGCTGGTGGCCGTCACCTCGGCCCATCGCGGCGAAGCCTTCGATGCCTGCGAATTCATCATCGACTACCTGAAGACTCTGGCACCGTTCTGGAAAAAAGAACAGACCCCATCCGGTGCGCGCTGGGTCGACGCCCGCGTCACCGACGACGAGGCCATGCAGAAATGGGCGCAGCCCCGCTGAGCCTGCTCTCGATCGCCATCGGCGCCACCCTCGGCGCGTGGCTGCGCTGGGGGCTGTCGCTGTGGCTGAATGCGCGGCTCGATTCGCTGCCGCTGGGCACGCTGGCGGCGAACCTTGGCGGCGGCTTCCTGATCGGCATCGCCGTCGGCGTTTTCCAGGACTTGCCGGGCCTCGCGCCCGAATGGCGCCTGCTGGCCGTGACCGGATTCCTGGGCGGCCTCACCACCTTCTCCACCTTCTCGGCCGAATCCATGCTGCTGCTGCAGCGCGGCGACTACGGCTGGGCGCTGCTTCACAGCGGCACTCATTTGCTCGGCTCGGTCGCTCTGTGCATTGCCGGGCTGGCGGCCTGGCGCTGGTTCAGTAGCTAAATTCCCGAGCGCAAAGCCTTGAAAACCGGGTCCGGGGCCCAATAATCACTGCAAAGCGAACCAACCCGGAGCCCATCCAATGCGTGTCGACAAATTCACCACCAAGCTGCAGGAGGCGCTGGCCGACGCCCAGAGCCTCGCCGTTGGCAATGACAACCAGTACATCGATCCCGTCCATCTGCTCGCAGCGCTGCTGAACCAGGACGAGGGCGGCAGCCGCTCGCTGCTGCAGCGCGCCGGCGTCAACGTCGGCGGCCTCGTCAATGCCCTCAAGGGCTCGCTCGAGCGGCTGCCCAAAGTCAGCGGCACCGGCGGCGACGTGCAGGTCGGCCGCGAGCTGGGGGCGCTGCTGAACCTCGCCGACAAGGAAGCGCAAAAGCGCAGCGACCAGTTCATCGCCAGCGAAATGGTGCTGCTCGCGCTGTGCGACGACAAGTCCGATGCCGGCCGCGTCGCGCGCGACAACGGCCTGAACCGCAAATCCATGGAAGCCGCGATCCAGGCCGTTCGTGGCGGCCAGCATGTCGACTCGCAGGAGGCCGAAGGCCAGCGCGAGGCATTGAAAAAATACACGCTCGACCTGACCGAGCGCGCCCGTCAAGGCAAGCTCGACCCCGTGATCGGCCGCGACGACGAAATCCGCCGCGCCATTCAGGTGCTGCAGCGTCGCAGCAAGAACAACCCGGTGCTGATCGGCGAACCCGGCGTCGGCAAGACCGCAATCGTCGAAGGCCTCGCGCAGCGCATCGTCAACGGCGAAGTGCCCGACAGCCTGAAGAACAAGCGCGTGCTGTCGCTCGACATGGCGGCGCTGCTGGCCGGCGCCAAGTATCGCGGCGAATTCGAAGAGCGCCTGAAGACCGTGCTGAAGGAGCTCGCCCAGGACGAAGGCCAGACCATCCTCTTCATCGACGAAATCCACACGATGGTCGGCGCCGGCAAGGCCGAAGGCGCGATGGATGCCGGCAACATGCTCAAGCCCGCGCTCGCGCGTGGCGAGCTGCACTGCGTCGGCGCGACCACGCTCGACGAATACCGCAAGTACATCGAAAAGGATGCCGCACTCGAGCGCCGCTTCCAGAAGATCCTCGTCGACGAACCCAGCGTCGAGGCGACCATTGCCATCCTGCGCGGCCTGCAGGAGAAGTACGAAGTGCACCACGGCGTCGACATCACCGACCCGGCGATCGTCGCCGCGGCCGAGCTGTCGCATCGCTATATCACCGACCGCTTCCTGCCCGACAAGGCAATCGACCTGATCGATGAAGCGGCCTCGAAGATCAAGATCGAGATCGACTCCAAGCCCGAGGTGATGGACAAGCTTGACCGCCGCCTGATCCAGCTGAAGATCGAGCGCGAGGCCGTCAAAAAAGAAAAGGACGAAGCTTCGCAGAAGCGGCTGCAGCTGATCGAGGAAGAAATCGGCCGGCTCGAGCGCGAGTACGCCGACCTCGAAGAAGTCTGGAAATCCGAGAAGGCCGGCGTGCAGGGCAGCCAGCAGATCAAGGAGGAAATCGAGCGCGTGCGCCTGCAGATGGAAGACGCGCGCCGCAAGGGCGACTGGCAGAAAATGTCCGAGCTGCAGTACGGCCGCATGCCCGAGCTCGAGGCGCAGCTGAAGCATGCCGACAAGGGCGAGGAAGCTGCCGGCAAGCCGAAGCTGCTGCGCACGCAGGTCGGCGCCGAAGAGATCGCCGAGGTGGTGGCGCGCGCCACCGGTATCCCGGTGTCGAAGATGATGCAGGGCGAGCGCGACAAGCTGCTGCAGATGGAAGACGAATTGCACAAGCGCGTGGTCGGCCAGCACGAGGCCATCGTCGCCGTGTCCGATGCCATCCGTCGCTCGCGTGCCGGCCTGTCCGATCCGGACCGTCCGTATGGATCGTTCATGTTCCTCGGCCCGACCGGCGTCGGCAAGACCGAGCTGACCAAGGCATTGGCCGCCTTCCTGTTCGACACCGAAGAGGCATTGATCCGCATCGACATGAGCGAATTCATGGAGAAGCACTCGGTCGCCCGCCTGATCGGCGCGCCGCCGGGCTACGTCGGCTACGAGGAGGGCGGTTACCTGACCGAGGCCGTGCGCCGCAAGCCGTACAGCGTGATCCTGCTCGACGAGATCGAGAAGGCGCACCCGGACGTCTTCAATGTGCTGCTGCAGGTGCTCGACGACGGCCGCATGACCGATGGCCAGGGCCGCACCGTGGACTTCAAGAACACCGTGATCGTGATGACCTCGAACCTCGGTTCGCACAAGATCCAGTCGATGGAAGAGAGCGATCCGCAGCTGGTGAAGCTGGCGGTGCTGGCCGAGGTGCGTTCGCACTTCAGTCCTGAGTTCATCAACCGCATCGACGAGCTGGTGGTGTTCCATGCGCTCGACGACAAGCACATCGGCGCCATCGCCAAGATTCAGCTGAAGACGCTGGAGAAGCGCCTCGCGAAGATGGATATCGGCCTGGACATCACCGATGCCGCGCTCGCCAAGCTGGCGGAGGCGGGCTTCGATCCGGTCTACGGCGCACGTCCGCTGAAGCGCGCGATCCAGCAGGAAGTCGAGAACCCGCTGTCGAAGGCAATCCTGGAAGGGCGCTTCGGTCCGAAGGACACGATCGCGATCGAGGTCAACGGTTCGGAGCTGAGGTTCAGCAAGGCCGCGTAAGTTGGGTGCCATGCAGCCAAAGGCCGACGGGTGCTTGCCTGTCGGCCTTTTCTTTTTCGGGCGGCGGATCAGTATGCGAGGTTCCCGGCAAGCACCGGGATGATGTCTCCTGCGCCGACGGCCACAAAATCGTCATTCCGGCGCAGGCCGGAACCCATCGCCGCTCAAGCTCGAACCGCAATCGAGCCGCACACCCCCGTTGCGCGAGCCTTCTGCTCGCTGCGCCAACCCCGCTACAATCCCGCGCAATCCAAACCCGACAAGGAGCTCCGCCATGACCCTCGCCACCTGTGACCTTTGCGATGCCAACGAAGACAAGCTGGCCGACGGCAGCCTGCATGTCCTCCCGCCGATCTTCCGCGCCTTCGGCAACGCCGTCCGCTTCGCCGGCCCCGCGCGCACGCTGAAAGTATTCGAGGACAACGTACTGGTGCGGGCAGCGCTGGAGACGCCCGGCGAAGGCAGCGTGCTGGTCGTTGACGGCGGCGGCAGCCTGCGCTGCGCACTGGTCGGCGGCAACCTCGGCCAGCTGGCCGAAAAGAACGGCTGGGCCGGCATCCTCGTCTACGGCTGCGTGCGCGACAGCGCCGAACTGAACACCTGCAACGTCGGCATCCGCGCGCTGAACACCCATCCGCGCCGCAGCTTCCGCAAGGGTCTCGGCGACAAGGACCTGCCCGTCGACATCGCCGGTGTCAGCGTTCGTCCCGGCGACTGGATCTATGCCGACGAAGACGGCGTTCTCGTATCCGCGCAGCCGCTGGCCGCCTGAACCGCCTGCCGACGCACTGCCTTCCGAATCATGAAATCTGCGTTTCGCGATGTGGAATCGTCGCGGTGCGCGGCAGCAGCCGATTCTTTCAGGTGAAGAAATATCGTTTCGTATCGCAAAATACAAATCGTAAGCCTATGATCTAAAACAAGAAAAATAATATCCTATGTCTTATATAAGACCTTGTTGCCCCGCAAAAAGAGGCCTACCATTTTCTCCATCAGGTTTCGTTTTTCATTCATCAGCAACGTTCAACCCGGAGGGAACATCATGGCGACTCGCGAACAGCAGGCACAGGCACTGGCGAAAGAATGGGCAGAGAGCCCGCGCTGGAAAGGCATCAAGCGCAACTACACGGCTGAAGACGTAGTCCGCCTGCGCGGCTCCGTGCCGGTCGAGCACACGCTGGCCAAGCGCGGCTCGGAAAAGCTGTGGGAACTGCTGCACAACGAGCCCTTCGTCAACGCCCTCGGCGCGCTGACCGGCAACCAGGCCATGCAGCAAGTCAAGGCCGGCCTGAAGGCCATCTACCTGTCCGGCTGGCAGGTCGCAGGCGACGCCATCCTCGCCGGCGAAATGTATCCGGACCAGTCGCTGTATCCGGCCAACTCGGTGCCGATGGTCGTCAAGCGCATCAACAACACGCTGACCCGCGCCGACCAGATCCAGTGGTCCGAAGGCAAGGACGACGTCGACTTCTTCGCGCCGATCGTCGCCGACGCGGAAGCCGGTTTCGGCGGCGTGC
>JACCDX010594923.1_pt1 | contig 49829 bp, 51 predicted proteins | sample 7449681 | NCBI WGS metagenome assembly JACCDX01 (sample SAMN15323450, study PRJNA562643) | freshwater metagenome | isolation source: river surface water | place: USA:Blue River Watershed | collected 2017-08-18
CCCATTTGGGTCGAGCAAAAGAGCTACGGCGCTTTGCCCAGGGGTTAGATTCTTGATGTTTTGACTAAGCAGCGAATGCAGCCAGTCGAGGCGATCAATGCCCGAAACTTGGATGATGCCACGCTCGCCCAGATAAACCAGAGCAGAACCGTCAACGAGTTTTCGTTGCTCAACCAGGGGGTTGCCGAAGTGCTCGCTTGCGGCGATCAATACTTACTCCACTCGTTCGAGGCGTGCTGATGCATGAGGAATCAACTCGCCACCAGGCAAAGCTATTTCCCAAACCCACAAAAGCGCGCCTTCGACTAAGCCATAGAGCCTGGTTGAGTGTCGGTAGGTTTTTGCTCCTTCGAAGGCAACGCCCTGAGCAGAAGCTAGATCGATTCGGGCACCCTTGATTTTGCCGTTGTAAAGCTCGGCAACGCCGCCCGGGTGAAGGGTCGAAACGTTGATGTCGAAACCGCCCTCTTTGTTGCGCAGTTTCTCGAGGTCTTCGTGAGTCTTTAGAAGCGGTTCGCCGGTGCCCAGAATAAAGCCTGGGCCGTGGTCGGCGTCTTGAGCTGGGCGAGACAAACGCCAGTAGCCGATCTCGCTCGGCAGTGCGGTTGCGTCGTCGCCAATTAGCTCGGCGCTAGAAACATAGGTGAGAGCATTCGAACCATCGTGGTCGAACTCGACACGCTGCTTGAATTCGCGCTCGAGCGGAGTTTCATCATCGGGGTTTACGCGGTAGCTAATAACTCCGGTGCCTTCCCACTTACCTACAAGAAAGGCAAACGGGGTCAACTCCAGTGGCAGACCCTCTGGAAGAACGAACAACTATTTCTGACCCTTGAACAGCTTGTAAAGCACGAGGGCCGATACGCCGGCAATCGCCAAAGAAGCCAAGACAAGTAGCCCGGTAAAGAAGATTTCTAGCGCTAGCAACATGGTAAAAGTCTAACCTCTCCAGAAAAGGTAAGCGGTAGCGACCGCCAAAATCAGATAGCTTCCGCCGCCAACATAGACCAAGCGGCGAACGAAACCTTCGGCCTGAGCTCTAAAAAGTTGAATCATCGAGACCAAGGCAACCGAGCCAGCCAAAATGGCACCAAAGGCCACCTCGACGTGTTCGTTGTCGGCGGTGGTTAGCACGAGAACGCTGGTAACGATGGCAACCGCCACCCAGATCGAAATAATCTCTGCCCAATGATTCTTCACCCTCTAATCATGCCTTAACGCTTTGTTCATCTGGGTCTAGACTTGTGGCAAGCGATTTGGAGAGAGAAATGGCTCAACTTTTGGTTTTGACGGCATTTGCCGAAACCGAAGTTCTGCCTGCGCTCGGATTCTTGAGCCACCGCGTTCGCAAAATTGCAGCCGAACCGGCAAGCCTGGTTAACGCCCCGGGCCACGACCTAATTTTCTTGGATGCCCGCCGCGATTTGGCCGGAGCCAAGTCGCTCGCAAAAATTCTGATCACCACCGGAACCTCGGCACCAATCATCCTGGTTGTTTCTGAAGGCGGTCTAGCTGCCATCTCGAGCGAGTGGGGTGCAAGCGACATCATTCTTGAAGGCGCGGGTCCAGGCGAAATCGATGCTCGCATTCGTTTGGCGATCAGCCGCGCCACCACGGTCGAAAAAGACGATCGCATTCATGCATCTGGTGTGGTCATCGATGAAAACAGCTACTCGGCCAAGGTTCACGGCAAACCGCTTGACCTGACCTATAAAGAATTTGAACTTTTGCGCTTCTTGGCACAGCACCCAGGTCGAGTGTTTACCCGCGAACAATTGCTCAGCGAGGTCTGGGGCTACGACTACTTTGGTGGCACCCGAACTGTAGATGTTCACATTCGCCGCCTTCGCGCAAAGCTTGGCGATCTTGAGTCGCTCATCGGCACCGTGCGCAACGTTGGCTACCGATTCAACCTCGAAGACCAAAACGAAATGGCCGATTCTCAATAAAGCGTTTACCCGCTGGCAACCCTGCCGTGGCAAGATTGCTCTATGTCTTCTGAAGAAACAATGGCAATCTCGCTGCCCGACTTTGGCACCGAATTTCCGGCCGATCGCTACCTCGACCGCGAGCTGAGCTGGCTTGCATTCAATCAGCGCGTGCTCGAATTGGCCGAAGACCCAAACCTTTACCTTCTAGAACGCGTCAACTTTCTAGCCATCTTTGCCTCGAACCTGGATGAGTTCTTCATGGTTCGCGTTGCCGGTCTGAAGCGTCGAATTGCCACCGGCCTTGCCGTCACCTCGAGCTCTGGCCTGTCACCTCAAGAGGTTCTGAGCGAGATCAGCCGCGAAGGCCACCGCCTTCAGGAGCGCCACGCGGCCTTGTTCATCGAAGACATCAAACCGCGCATGAAAGATGCCGGAATTCACATCGTGCGCTGGTCGGCACTCGAAGAAGCGCAAAAGTCTGCCCTTCACGATTACTTCCAGAACCAGATCTTCCCGGTCCTGACTCCCCTTGCTGTCGACCCGGCACACCCGTTCCCATACATCTCTGGCCTGTCGCTCAACCTCGCGGTTGTGGTTCGAAACAACGACACAGGCAAGGAGCACTTTGCTCGTGTAAAGGTTCCGCCACTGCTTCCTCGCTTTGTGCGCATCCCCGGCAACACCGGTGTGGCCGACGCCCGCTTCGTGCCGCTCGAAGACATCATCGGTGAATTCTTAGGGCTTCTGTTTCCGGGCATGCAGGTGCTGCAGCACCACACCTTTAGAGTCACTCGCAACGAAGACCTTGAGGTCGACGAAGACGAAGGCGAGAACCTGCTTCTTGCCCTCGAAAAAGAGCTTTTGCGCAGACGCTTTGGCCCACCGGTTCGCCTCGAAGTCGCCAACGACATCAACCCCGAGGTGCTCGAGCTACTGATTCGCGAGCTCGACATTTCAGACGAAGACGTCTATCACCTACCGTCACCGCTAGACCTAACTGGCCTATTTGAGATCGCGTCGCTGAAGCGCCCAGACCTTCACTACCCACCTCACCAGGTGATCACAAACCGCTTCTTGAAGCCAGTCGAAGACAAGGATGTGAGCATCTTTGCCGCGTTGCGCCAGCGCGACATTCTGTTGCACCACCCATACGAGTCTTTCTCGACCTCGGTTCAGGCTTTTGTTGAGCAGGCCGCTGCCGACCCAAAGGTTTTGGCGATCAAGCAAACGCTTTACCGCACCTCTGGTGACTCACCGATCGTCGACGCGCTGATTGCAGCGGCCGAAGCAGGCAAGCAGGTTCTGGCTTTGGTCGAGATCAAGGCTCGCTTTGATGAGCAAAACAACATCGCTTGGGCTCGCAAGCTCGAGCAAGCCGGTGTGCACGTGGTTTACGGCATCGTGGGCCTAAAGACTCACTGCAAGCTTGCACTCGTAATTCGCCAAGAGGGCAACCAGCTTCGCCGTTATTGCCACATCGGAACGGGAAACTACAACCCGAAGACCGCAAGATTCTATGAAGACTATGGCTTGCTTACCGCTCGCGAATCGGTCGGCGAAGACTTAACCAAGCTCTTCAACCAGCTTTCGGGCTATGCCCCAGAGGCCGAGTTCAAGTCGCTATTGGTTTCGCCTAACGGCGTTCGCGATGGCTTGGTCGAGCGCATCGACCGCGAGATTGCCCACAAGGCAGCCGGCAAGCCAGCCAAGATTCTGGTCAAGGTCAATTCTTTGGTCGATGAGCAAATCATCGACGCTCTCTACAAGGCATCTTGCGCGGGCGTAGAGGTCGAGATTTTGGTTCGTGGCATGTGTGCCCTCCGCCCTGGCGTTCCAGGCCTGAGCGAAAACATCCGTGTTCGCTCGGTTCTTGGTCGCTACCTAGAGCACTCGAGAATCTTTGGTTTCTTGGGCGGCGGTGACCCAGCTATTTTCATCGGCTCGGCCGACATGATGCACCGCAACCTAGACCGTCGCGTTGAAGCCCTGGTTCGCATCTCGCAGCCAGACCACATCCGTGAACTATTTGGTTTGTTCGAACTAGCCATGGATGACAGCTCGGCATCGTGGCACCTAGGGTCTGATGGCAAGTGGACCCGCCACCAGTATGGCGAAAATGGCCAAGCGCTAATCGACATGCAAGACAAAATCATGAAGGATGTCTACGCCAAGCGAGGCTCGCGTAACGCATGACCGTTTATGCCGCAGGAGCACTGCTGTGGCGCGAGGTCGAGGGCAAACTCAGCGTTGCACTGATTCACCGAGCGCGTTATGACGACTGGAGCTGGCCCAAGGGCAAGCAAGACCCGGGCGAAACCTTGCCAGAAACCGCCGTTCGCGAAATCGCCGAAGAAACCGGTCTCAAGATTCGTCTCGGTGTTCCGCTTCACGTTGCCAAATACACCGTTGGCAAGGGCGAGCCTAAAGAGGTGCACTACTGGGCAGCTCGCGTAAGTGACAAGGCGTTGGCGGCCTCGACCTTTGAACCCTCTGAAGAAGTTGCCAGCGTTGAGTGGCGCAGCCCAGCAGAGGCCCGCAAACTTTTGACCTACGTTTTTGACCAGCAGGTGCTCGACCAACTGGTCGATCTGCATGCCAAGCAGTTGCTGCAGACCAAGCCGGTTATCGTTTTGCGTCACGCCAAAGCAACCCCTCGAAGCGAGTGGAAGGGTGGCCGTGGAGTCGACGACGGCCATCGACCTTTGCTCGCCGAGGGGTTGACTCAAGCTGAACTGCTTAAGCCTTTACTTGCCGCTTTTGGCATCAAGCGCCTCATCACCAGCCCTTGGGTTCGCTGCCGCAGCACGCTCGAGCCGTTCGCCAAAGAACGAAAGCTCAAACTGATCGAACGCCACCAACTGAGTGAATTTGGCAATGCTAAGGGCCCAAAGCGAACCGCGAATGTGGTTGGCGATGTGATCGAGGATGGTCGCGCTTCGGTTATATGCAGTCACCGCCCTGCCCTGCCAACAGTGTTGGCCAAAATGGCTCAGTACGCGGATTCGGCATACGCCGCCAACATCGAAGCTGCGGCCTCGTTGAAGCCTGCGCAAATGCTGGTTGTTCACCTGAGCAAGGCCAAGATTGACGGCAAGCGCAAGGTAGTCGGAGTCGAAACCCATTCACCATTCGGCGAGTAGGTTACTGAGGTCCTCGATGCAGCAGGCTAACTGAAGTCGGTTAAGGTAAAGCAGGGGAAGCAAACCCAGGCGAATGCTGTTGACTTAGAGCATGAACAACTGGACTGAATGGGTAGCTGCCCGCACCAAGAACTTTGCAAACCCAACCGGCTTTTTGGCGGTTACCAGCATGAACTGGCTAACAACCGAACCGCAGTCTTTCAGTGATGTTGAAGGTGAATGGTGGGCCGAAGACCACAAGGTATTCTCTCGAGGCTTCACCTCCAATGACATTCAGTCTTTCGATCTCAAGCCGGGCTCCGAGATTTCGCTACCAGCTGGCGACGGTGTTCTTGAAGTTGCCTCACGCCACGGGGCAATTATTCTTCGCCCGAGAAGCCCTCACTCTGAACTTCTTGCCAAGTTCGATGGGGTGAGAGTCTTCGACTACAACCCAAAGTATGCGGTCGAGGCTACCCTCGAGGGCGCCAGCAAAGCCGTTGCCGTTGGCAGCCTGGCCGGCGACACCAAGAGCGAAAAGGTCTCTCCCGGCGAACTTGTCTTCGAACTCGATGGGCAGGTTTGCCGAATTACCGCCTTCGAAACCGCAAACCCAGATCAACTCTCTGTGATGTTCCGAGATGCATCAAACGGTGTGACAACCTACGGAACCGGTCGCAACCTGACCGCCAATCGCCTCGAGAACGGCAAATGGTCAATTGACTTCAACTTTGCGCAGAACTACCCGTGCAGCTACACCGACTTTGCGACTTGCCCTATCGTGCCGCTTGAGAATCGACTAGCCGTTAGTGTCGAAGCAGGCGAAAAAACTCCCGCGTATCGATCCACCGATGCCGGCCTAAAACAACAGGACTGATCATGAAGAGCACAGTTAGCCAAGGATTGCCACTTGCCAAAAACAAGAAAGGCGAACCGGCGCTGTGCTTAGTGACCGGGGCCACCGGCTACATCGGCGGTCGACTGATTGTTGAACTACTAAACCACGGCTACCGGGTCAGAATTTTGGCTCGCAACCCGTCTCGGCTCAAGGATCACCCTTGGATTGACCAAGTCGAGGTTGCCGGCGGCGATGCTCACGACGAAGTCGCACTAAACGAAGCCCTAAAGGGCGTTGATGTTGCCTACTACCTTCTTCACGCGCTCATGTCTAAGGACAACTTCGAAGAAGAAGAGAAGCAACTCGCCCATTCATTTGGAGAGGTAGCGCTCAAGCAGCAGGTTGGTCGCATCGTTTATCTCGGCGGAATTATTGCCCCGAGCGAAGTCATGTCACCACACCTTCAGTCGCGCGCCGACACCGGCGAAATTCTTCGCGCCTCGGGTGTTCCAACCATTGAACTTCGTGCCGGCGTCGTTATCGGTTCGGGCTCGGCATCGTTCGAGATGCTTCGCTACCTAACCGAGCGCCTGCCAATCATGACCGTTCCAAAGTGGGTCAACGTTCGAATTCAGCCGATCGCCGTTCGCGATGTGCTGCGCTATCTGGTTGGCGCAGCAGCGGTTGACGCCAAGATCAATGACGTCTTTGACATCGGTGGGCCCGAGATTTTCACCTACAAAGAGATGATGCAGCAGTATGCCGAAGCGGCCGGCTTAAGGCGCCGAATCATCATTCCCGTTCCTGTTCTAACCCCTCGCCTTTCCAGCGGGTGGGTTGGGTTAGTCACACCCGTTCCCTATACACTCGCCAAGCGCCTGGTGGCTAGCCTCAAAAACGAAGTTGTCGCGGCCGACGACCGAATTCGCAAGCTGATCCCCGACCCTACCGGCGGTCTAACCCCATTCAAGAAGGCCGTTCAACTCGCGCTCACCAAAATCAAAGATGCTCGTGTTGAAACGCGGTGGAGCGATGCTTCGCTGCCATGGACTCCATCCGAGCCGCTGCCAACTGACCCGAGTTGGGCCGGCGGAACCCTTTACACCGATGTTCGCGTGGTTGAATCACCCGACTCGGCCAATACAGTCTGGAAGCGCGTCGAATCTATTGGCGGAGCCAACGGCTATTCGACCGCAACCTGGGCGTGGGAGCTTCGCGGATTAGTCGACAAGATCTTTGGAGGAGTAGGGCTAAGACGCGGTCGTAGAGACCCTTCGACCCTGCAGGTCGGTGATGCCCTCGACTTTTGGCGCGTTGAAGAACGCGAAGAGCCAAAGCTGCTTCGCCTGCGCGCCGAGATGAAGATGCCCGGCTTGGCCTGGCTAGAGTTCACCATCGAGCCGCACAAAAACGGCAAGGGTTGCACTCTCACGCAGCGAGCGCTTTACGCGCCAAAGGGTCTACTGGGTCACGCATACTGGTGGTCGGTTTGGCCAATGCACGGGCTGGTATTTCCATCGATGGCTAAAAATGCTGCTCTCGGCACTCGCTCAAAATAGCCGTCTAGCCTGATTTAGACTGGCAGCATGAAGCGTTCTGCATGGGCTGCCATTGCCCTAATTTTGGTAGCCGTGTCTTGGGGCGCAGCCTTTGTGTTGATGAAAGATGCAATCAACGCTCAACCCTTTTATGACTTCTTGGCGACTCGCTTCACCATCGCCACCCTGATCATGATTGCCGTTCGACCTCAGGTTCTGCGCGCCATGAATGCCGAGATGCTTAAGAAGGGTTTCATTCTTGGCCTCTTGCTTGGCGGCGGCTACATAACCCAAACCATAGGGCTAGAAATGACCACCGCGGCAATCACTGGCTTTGTGACCGGCCTTTATGTGGTGCTGACTCCCCTGCTGGCTTGGCTTTTGCTTCGCGAGACGGTTGAACGCAAGGTTTTGATCGGCGTTGCCCTGGCAACCGTGGGACTCGGCCTGATCTCAATCACCGGCTTCAGCGTCGAAGTGGGGCAACTCTGGGTCGTTCTATGCGCCCTGCTCTTCGCCGCTCACATCATTGGACTTGGCAAGTGGAGCGCGGGACTAAACACCTACGCCCTGACCGTGGTGCAGCTTGGTGTGGTGTCGCTATTGAGCTGGGGTGGAGCTTTGGTTGACGGCTATCAAGCCCCACCGAACGGTGACGTTTGGTTCGCGATTCTATTCACTGCCGTTTTCGCAACCGCAATCGCATTCTTCGTGCAAACCTGGGCGCAAAGCCACATGGATGCCTCTCGCGTGGCCATTATTTTGACCAGCGAAGTCGTTTTCGCAGCAGCCATCGCGGTCATGGTTGGCCAGGAAGAATTGCTGCTCAAGACCATCGTCGGTGGCGCGCTGATGATTGCTTCAATGCTGGTCGCCGAATGGCCGTCGCGCAAAAACTCGCGGGTTCCGCTAGAACCTCTGGTTCACTAGGCCTCGCAGCTAGGCGCTGAGCGCCTTGATGAACACAGCCATCTTGGCGTGACTTTCTCCAACAACATCGACTTCTTCGGCTGTGTTGTTCAAGAATCCGTGGGTCATGCCGGCCGCCAAGAAGCTCTCAGCAGGTTTGCCCTGCGCGCGAAGCTTTCGAATGAACTCTTCTGACGAAGCGCGAATGGCATCGTATTCAGATTCAACGAACAGCGACTGCGGGAACCCAGATAGGTCAACCTCCTCTGCCGGCCATCCGAAATGTTTCGCTGGTAGCTCGCCCTCGGGCATCAAGAACGCATTGCGGTTCTTCACATAGTCAGCGCCCATCAAAAGTGGTGCTGGTAAGACGGTGATCTTTTCGGCGAGCTCTTCAGAAATCTCTGGCAACTCAAGGTGAGACAACGGGTAAGCCAGAACCGCACCGCGAACGGAGATGCCTACCTCGGCGGCCTTTAGACAAACAGTCGCCGCCAAACTTCCACCGGCACTGGCTCCCCCGATGAAAATCTTGGATGCGTCGATGCCAAGTTCTGCGGCGTTTTCGAACAGCCATTTAGTCGCGTCAAAGCCATCCTCGAGGGGAACTGGAAATTTACGCTCTTTGGTGACGAGGCGATAGTCAACTGACATCACGAGGCAATTGGCCATGTCCGCCAATTCGGCCGAGACAACGTGGGCTTCTTTTTGGTCGATGCTGCCCATCACGAATCCGCCACCGTGAAACCAAACCAGCGCCGAAGAATTGTCTGGCTGCGTGGCCGGGCGATAAATGCGCACCGGAATCTCGCCGTGGCGACCAGAAACAGTTCGATCTTGGGTGGTCACGCCAGCCGGCAACTCATATGGAGTCTCATCTTTGGCAATCGCCTGAAACGCCTGAGGCACAGTCATTCCCTGAGCCAACTTGGCTCCCACTTCGGCAAAGAAACGGTCAAAGTATGGGTGCAGCGGCATGTGGGCTCTCCTTTGAGGTGTTCAATTCATGCTAACAGCCAGGCAATCGACTGTTAGACTTGACCACTGCAAGGGCCTCTAGCTCAGTTGGTTAGAGCAACGGACTTTTAATCCGTGGGTCGTCGGTTCGATCCCGACGGGGCCTACCAAATGACAAAACCCCACTCATTGAGTGGGGTTTTGCTTTTTAGGTTCGTTTATAGAACGCCCAGAAGGTCAATTACGAAAACCAAGGTGCGACCTGATAGGCGGTGTCCGCTACCTGCAGGTCCGTAGGCCAGTTCAGGCGGGCAGATCAGTGTGCGACGACCGCCAACCTTCATACCCGGAATCCCCTCTTGCCAACCCTTGATGAGGCGGTTTAGTGGGAATTCAATGGCCTCTCCACGGCTCCAAGAAGAGTCGAACTCTTCGCCGGATTCGTAGTCGACGCCAAGGTAGTGCACCTTGACGGTTGAGTTAGCTGGCGCCTCTGCACCATCGCCAACTACGTCATCGTGCATGGTCAAAACGGTCGGTGCTGGTTCGAGCATTGGCTCAAGAACAGGAGGCTGAAGATTGGTCATGGTGATATTTTAGCTTCGCTTGCCTTTGAACCAACAAACCAAGATGACGAGCGACAAGTAGCCGGTCTGCATGGTGGCGACAACGCGCTCGGCAAGGCCGACGTTGGTCGCATCCGGGCTTGTCCATGTGGCCAAGAACCAGAGTGAGACTGCAGTCATGATGGCGGTCGCAACAATCACGCCTACTGGTCGCAGCACCCACGGATAGGCCTTGTCGAAGCGCATCGCGAAAAGCGGCCATGCCGAGAAAATCACAAACGAGATGATTGCCAAGAGTCGATGCATCTCGGATGAGCTGTCTTGACTTGGCGTAGTGAAATAGGCGAAACCGTAGGTGGCGAGCCCGCCGAGAAAAATCAGCACTCGACCTGGCATTGAAAGGCTGCGTGCGTAAACAGCGGCGACCAGACTCAATGTGCCACCAAGCACAAAGAAGCTGGTTTGAATCGCCTGGACCGGCGAATCATCGGCAGCCAAATCGCTAATTGTCTTGGCGATCGGGTCGTAACCAGGCCATAGCGCCGCCGAGATAACCCAGCCCAAAACCGATTGAATCGGTCCGATTATTGCTGCAACAGCCGCCGGCCAAGAAATCTTTTTCATACTCCCAAGGTTAGACCTATCGAAAGGTAGGCCCTCATGAGCCAGTTAGCCGGCAAAACGATCTTGGTAGTAGGCGCGAACGGAGCGTTCGGCAGTGCAATCAGCGAAAAGTTGATGAACTCGGGTGCCGCCGTCATCGGAACTGCCAGAACCGCCGATTCTTCGGTTCGGCTGAGTGCGAGCTTGGCGGCGAGGCTGCTTCTCGACCTTGAGCAACCGAGCTCAATCAAGGTTCTTGCCGACTACCTAATTGCCCAGCCAGACCAGCTAGACGGCATCGTATTGGCCTCTGGTCTAGTTGGCTTTGGCCAAATTTCGGATACCCCTGCCGCTCTCGGCAACCGCCTGATGCAGGCCAACGCCCTCGGCCAGATCGACCTGGTTCAAAGGCTGCTGCCAAAGCTTCACGAGTCGGTGATGGCCGAAAGAGAACCATTTATTTTGTCAATCAGCGGCGTCATCGCCGAGGCTCCAATGCCAGGTCTATCGGCATACTCGGCAAGCAAAACCGCCTTGTATGGCTTTGCCCAGGCAGCGGCCAAAGAATTGCGCAAATCTAGAATTCGCTGGATGGATGCACGCCCAGGTCACACGGAATCTGGCTTGGCCGGGAGGGCCATTTTTGGAACAGCCCCGAATTTTGGCCCTGGCATGAGCGTTGACCACGTGGTTGAGCGCATCGTGAAGGGCATAATCGACGACGAACGCGATCTGCCGAGCACTGCCTTTTAGTCGGCGTCGTGCCTAGTGTTCGAACTTGCTTCTGAAGGCTCGAATCGCGAGCGTAGATGTCAGAGCGGTCAGCACAACGATTCCGAGTGTGATCTCTTTGATGCTCGCCAGCGCCGCATTTGAGGCAACCGTGCTGGCGATAATCATCGAGAACTCACCGCGGGATGACAAGAAAGCGCCAATACGCTTCCAGCTCATGTGATCGGTCATGTCGCGGCCAACCCACCAGCCAACACCGAACTTTCCAGCAACTCCCACGATCGAGAAGACCAGAGCGATCGGCAAGACCACTAAGACATCGCGGTAGTCGATCGTCAAACCAAAGAACAAGAAGAAAATTGCCGAGAAGATGTCACGCAGTGGCGCAAAGCGGCTTCGAAGCGACTCGGCAACCTCACCCGTGAGCAGCATGCCAACCAAGAAGGCGGCGACAGCGCCCGAGAATCCAACCAAGTTGGAGATTCCGGCTGCTGCAAGGGCAGCACCGAAAACCAGCAACAGCAGCACGCCAGGGCCTTGGTGAGCGAGAGTGCGCAAACCAGGCAACTCGCGCCCGAGTGCGATCAAAAAAACGCCCGACGTAACTGCCAGCGCAACCGCTACCGAAATCAAGCCACCGAGAACACCGATGCCGAGGGTTGAGGCGACAAGAATGGGCAGGTAGGGCGCTAGGGCCAGATCTTCGAAAACCAAAACACCCGTGGTTCGCTTGGCTACATTCGAGCGAGACCATCCGGTCTCTCGAATCAACTGACTGGCGATACCAGAGGACGAGACGAACATGATTCCTGCGAACGCCAGTGCACCAAGTGGTCCGTAACCCATGACCAAGGCCATGCCGGCAGCGGGCAAAGCATTGAGCAAGAAGTCGACTAGACCTGCGTGCCAACGCTTTTTCATGGTGTCGACAAGCTCGCGAGCCGAATACTCAAAGCCAAGAACCAGAAGCAAAAGCAGAGCGCCAATTTCGGCACCAACGTTAAGGAATTCTTCGCTCAAATCAAGCGGAAAGAAACCGCCCTTGCCGAGCGCGAGACCGGCCAACAAAAACAGTGGAACGCTAGAAATTTTGAGTTTGAGGGCAACGAACGAGAGAAGGCCGAGGAGCGTGAAGACAGCTCCAATTTCCAGCATGGTGATTCCGGCGGTGGCGCTAGCCGATGCTGCCTGAATTAACTCCCTCATAACCCAAGTTTACGCAATGCGCCAAGCCCTAAACTCGAAGTATGAAACTCACCATTCTTGGGCTAGGCGAAGATGCTTCAGTTATCGCCAGCGAGCTGGTCAAGCAAGGCGTGGATGTTGTCGCCTTTGACCCGGCACGGCCTAAGAATCCTGTGGTAACCCTGGTTGATTCAGCTGAAGCAGCCGTTGCCGATGCAGACGTGATTTTCTCGCTCAACTCGGCAAACTCGTCGATTAGGCTCGCTCAACAGGTAGCCGCGCACATCAAACCCGGTGCGATCTTCTGCGATCTGAACACCGGAACTCCCTCACTCAAAAAACGCCTTGCCGAGATTGCTCCTGCGGGATCGTTTGTCGATGCTGCACTGATGCATGCTTCTGCCGGCACTGGCAAGAAGGTTTCGCTCCTCGTTTCGGGCGCAGGCGCAAAGCGGATGATCGAGCTTTTCGAAGGCCTAAGCCTCGACATCACCCATGTCTCAGATGTGCCAGGCGATGCCGCAGCACGCAAGCAGATTCGCACCATCCTTGAAAAGGGAATCGCAGCTGTGACAATCGATACCCTTTGGGCAGCCAAATCGATGGGTCTTGAGAACTGGGCCATCGAAGAGATCAAGCGCGAATTCGAGACCAGCTCATCGGCGACTATTCAGCGACTGCTCGACGACACCCAGCAACACCCCAAGCGTCACTCAGTCGAGATGGCCGACGTTGTTGAAATGCTTACCGAGGCAGGGCACGAGAGCACGATGGTGCGAGGAGTCGAACTCACGCTCTCGCGAGTGATTCACGGCGTGCGAGTTCCATTCGCGGAACTCGATTAGTAGTCGAGCTGCTTAGCAAGTTGGTCGAGCACCTCGTAGCAAGGCAGAACGCTGGCAACACTCGCATTAGGCTGACGCCCTTCACGAATTGCAGCAACGAATTCGCGGTCTTGAAGTTCGATTCCATTCATCGAGACATCAACCTTCGAAACATCGATTGGCTCTTCTTTGCCGTTGACTAGGTCGTCGTAGCGAGCGATGTAGGTTGCGGTGTCGCCGATGTAACGGAAGAAGGTGCCCAACGGGCCATCGTTGTTAAACGAAAGCGAGAGGGTGCAGATCTTGCCGTTTTCGGTTTGCAGCTGAATCGACATGTCCATGGCAATGCCGAGCTCGGGGTGCTTTGGACCCTGAATTGCATTGGCCTTAACGACCTTCTCACCCGTTTGATACTGAAAAAGGTCAACGGTGTGAGCCGCGTGGTGCCACAAAAGGTGGTCGGTCCAAGAACGGGGCTTGCCCAGAGCGTTCATGTTTGAACGCCTAAAGAAGTAGGTCTGTACATCCATCTGTTGGATTGAGAATTCGCTGGCCTTGATTTTGTTGTGCACAAATTGGTGCGATGGGTTGAATCGACGGGTGTGACCGGCCATCGCAACCAGGCCAGTCTTTGCCTGCAACTCAACGATCTGACGAACGCCAGCAAGGTTGTCGGCCATCGGAATCTCTACCTGAACATGCTTGCCAGCTTCGAGCGCCTGCAGAGTCTGAGCCAGGTGCATCTGGGTTGGGGTGGCCAAAATCACGCCGTCAAGATCAGGCTGAGCCAGCAACTCGGCATAGTCGGTGAAGGCACGCTTTGCGCCATACTTGGCGGCTACTTCCTCGGCAACATCCATCTTGCTGTGCGCCACATAGATGATGTTGATGTCGTCGATAAGGGCAAGAGCATCTAGGTGCTTCTGGCCAAATGCGCCAAGGCCAACTACGGCTAGATTTACTGTCATTGTTATTCCTTTGGGGTCAAGATCATGTGGCCGACAGCCGTGTTCGAGGCTGGCACGTGGTAGAAACGGTAGACCTCATCGACCTTTTCACCCAAGGCGCCGCGCATGATCAACCACATGATCAGCTCGACTCCCTCTGAACCTGCTTCGACCATGTATTCGAGGTGCGGCTTGTACTGCAAGGTCTCTGGGTCGCTGACCAGGTCATCCATGAATTTGCGGTCCCAAGGCTCGTTAATCAAACCTGCGCGAGCACCCTGAATTTGGTGGCTCATGCCGCCGGTGCCCCAGACCTGAACGTTCAAATCGCCATCAAACTGCTCGACCGCTCGACGAATCGCCTTGCCCAGTGACAGGCAGCGTTCGCCCGAAGGTTGTGGATACATGACCACGTTTACCGGAAGCGGAATCACCTTGGTTGGCCACTTGTCTGGGGTGCCAAACATTAGCGACATCGGCACAGTTAGACCGTGGTCAACCTCGAGAACGTTCAAAACGGTCATGTCGAAGTCATCGAGAATCAGTGATGCCGCTAGGTGGGTAGCCAACTCTGGTGCACCTTCAACGATCGGAACCGGGCGGGGGCCATAACCCTCGTCGCAAATCTTGAAGCTATCGCCTATGCCCATCGCAAAGGTCGGCATGATTTCCATGCCGAAGTATGAGGCGTGGTCGTTGTAGATGATGATGGCAACGTCGGGTGTGTTGTCTTTCATCCACTTTTTTGAGAACTCGTAGCCCTCAAACATCGGCTTCCAATACGGCTCTTCGGTGCGCTGCATGTCAACGGCAGCACCAACGGCTGGCACGTGACTGGTGCTGATTCCTGCGGTGATGCGTGCCATTACGCTTCGCCTCTTTCCTTCTTCGAACGCCAGCCTTCAACATTGCGGCCACCGTTCAACATCATCTGCTGGTACTGCTCGACATTCATGTCGGTCATGGTGCTAACTGCCTGCACGTATGAAAGGCCTTCGCTCGCAAAGATCTTTGACAAGAAGTAAACGTTGCCGCCGAAGTCGAGCATCTTCTGAAAGTCCCGGTCTAGAACGGCTTGCTTCTGCTCTTCGGTCATCTGCCACTCGTCAAGATATTCACGCTCGGCGCTCAAGAAGCGCTTTCGGTTCGCCTCTTCGCGAAGGCTCATGCAGAACTGGTTCAACCAAAAGCCCTGGCGGGCTTTTTCGATTGTGAAAATTGTGGTTCCCGGGATGTCCTTGAACTGCTCAAAGTCTGGCTTCATTTTTTAGCTCCAGTAGAGGTTGTTTGGATTAGTGACGAGGAGTTTCTGCTGCAGTTCTGAGGTAACCGCAATAGAAGGAACATAATCAACAAGAATGCCATCGTCTGGCATCTCTTTCTTCATGTTCGGGTGGGGCCAGTCGGTTCCCCACAGTACGCGATCGGCGAATTGCTCGACCACGGTCTTGGCGAATGGCACCACATCGGCATACAGCGGCGAACCGCTGACGGTTAGGCGATCTGGACAACTTACTTTTGCCCAAACATCGTTCTCGCGCATGAACTTGAGGAACAGCTCGAAATCTGGGTTGTCGAGTGGCTTGGAAACATCTGGGCGCCCCATGTGGTCAACCACGATTGGAACGCCAAGCGAGGTAAAGAAGTTCCACTTCTCGGCCAGGTCGGCAGGCTCAAAATAAAGCACAACGTGCCAGCCCAGCGGCTTGATCTTCTCGATGATTCCGCGGTAATAGTCGTCGGGCTTTGGATCAACCAGGCGCTTCACGTAGTTGAAACGAACACCGCGAACCCCAAGCGCGTGCATGCGCTCTAGCTCTGCCTCGGTTACATCGGCCTTCACGGTCACAACGCCGCGAGCCTTGTCATTTGAGTGCTCCAGAACGTCGAGCAGCGCCGAGTTATCTGAGCCGTGGCAGGTTGCCTGCACAACTACGTTCTTTTCGAATCCCAAAAAGTCGCGAAGTGCAAAAAGTTGCTCGCGACTGGCATCGCACGGGGTGTATTTACGCTCTGGCGCAAAAGGAAAAATGTCGCCAGGCCCGAATACGTGGCAGTGGGCATCAACCGCACCAGCCGGCACCACAAATTTTGGCTTGGTTGGGTTCGGGTGCCAGTCGAGCCAGTCGGCGTCTTTTACAAACTGACTCATAGTCCGCGAGCCTCCAACTTTTGGTTCAGGCGAGGGAACACCTTGCGCGTGTTGCCCGAGAAGATGCTGGCCTTTTCATCCGCGGTTATTTTGGCATTGTCGATGTAACGCTTGGTGTCATCGAAATATTGGCCGGTCTGAGGGTCGATGCCGCGAACCGCGCCGATCATCTCAGAACCAAAAAGGATGTTCTTGTTGTCGATGACCTCAACCAATAGGTCGATGCCTGGCTGGTGATAGACGCAGGTGTCGAAGAATACGTTGTTCATCAGGTGGGTGTCGAGGCTCGGCTGCTTAAGCATGTCTGCAAGACCACGGTAGCGACCCCAGTGGTAAGGCACAGCGCCACCACCGTGAGGAATGATGAAGCGCAGGGCTGGGAAGTCTTTGAACAAATCGCCCTGGATGAGCTGCATGAACGCGGTGGTGTCAGCGTTCATGTAGTGGGCACCGGTGGCGTGGAAGTTCTTGTTGCAGCTTGCCGAAACGTGAATCATGGCAGGCACATCGAGCTCGACCATCTTTTCGTAAAGCGGGTACCAGTACTTGTCGGTGAGTGGAACTGTTTGCCACTGACCACCGCTTGGGTCTGGGTTCAGGTTGCAACCAATGAAACCAAGTTCGTTGACACAGCGCTCAAGCTCTTTGATTGATTCGGTCAGATCGGCGCCCGGCGACTGAGGCAACTGGCAAACACCAACGAAGGTCTCTGGATAAAGGTCGACCACGCGCTTGATCAAGTTGTTGCAGGCGATTGTCCACTCAAGGCTGATGCGCTGATCACCTTCGTGGTGCCCCATTGCCGAAGCGCGAGGCGAAAAGATGGTCAGGTCACTGCCGCGCTCTTTGATCAGGCGTAACTGATTGCCCTCGATGGTTTCGCGAATCAGTTCATCTGAGATTTCTGGGTATGCAGGGGTCGGCAGGCCAGCTTTGAACGCAGCCAACTGGTCTTCGCGCCACTGGTTGTGGGGCTCTGGCGCGGTTGTGTAGTGACCGTGACAGTCGATAATCATTAGTTCTCCCATGCTGACTTTGAAACGAAGATGTTGCCCGACATCAACATGCGGGCGGTGCGAAGAAGTGCCGATTTGGTGACCACGAGCTGCGGCCCCGAGTTGTCGACCTGCATCTGCACGGTGAAAAATCCAGTCGGATGTTCGACCTCGATGTTTAGCTCGTCGGCCGCCTCGGTTAGTCCGGCAATCTGGTTCGCCACGCTGCCCGGCAACATACAGGCGGTTGCAACCGAAACGGCACCAAGAACACCGATCGCCTCGTGCGCGCGGTGAGGAATGAACGTGCGGGTGTTGATTAGCCCGCCGTCTTTTGCAGGTGAAAGCAGCGACATCTTTGGCACGGTTTTGTTGGTCACATCGCCCAGGTTCATGCGCTCACCAACAGCAAGACGAATGGCCTCAACCTTGGCGCGCAGTTCGGCATTCGCCTCAAGTTCTTCTGGGCTTTCGTAGCCGGTGATGCCAAAGTCGGCAGCGTTTAGGCACACCACGGGCATGCCGTTGTCGATGCAGGTGACCTCGACACCGTTGACCACATCGACCACGTTGCCGGTTGGCAGAAGCGAGCCACAGCTCGAACCGGCGACGTCTTCAAAGTTGATGTTGACCGGTGCATGAAAGCCTGGCACCCCATCGATGCGCGCGGTGCCGTCGTAGTTCACAACGCCGCCCGGGGTTTCAACGAACGCAGTCGCCTTGGCCTCGGTGTTGACCATGAAAATTGACACCGGAGTTAGGTCTGAGTTTGCGGCAACTAGGCCTCGCTCAATCGCAAACGGGCCAACGCCGGCAAGAATGTTTCCGCAGTTCTGCTGGTCGCTAACCTCGGCGCGATCTGGCCAAACCTGCAAGAACAGGTAGTCAACATCGATTCCCTCGCGAGTCGACTTGCTAACCACAGCGACCTTCGAAGTCAGCGGGTGTCCGCCACCCATGCCGTCGATTTCGCGGGCATCAGGTGAACCCATCGCAGCTAGCAAAAATCGATCGCGGGCAGCGGTATCGGCAGGCAAATCCGAGGCCAGAAAATATAGCCCCTTGGATGTGCCGCCGCGCATTACCGAGCACGGAACTGACTGCTGCGAGTTGGTCATTGTTATTCCTGGTAGTCCTCGTAGACGAGGCCCTTCGCCGCAAGTTTTTCGCGCATCTTGTAGATGTCGAGACCAAGTTCACCAGATGCAAGACGAGCGCGCTTTTCGGTTTCCATTGCCTCGCGTGCCTGCGCTGCCTCTAGAACCTTGGCGGCATCCTCGCGACGAACAACGCATACGCCGTCAACGTCGGCAACGATCACATCGCCCGGGCGCACGTGCTGGTTAGCAATCATGATTGGCACCTGCACATTGCCAGGGGTTTCTTTGACAGTGCCCTGAGATGAAATTACCTTTGACCAAACCGGGAATCCCATCTCGGTGAGGGTCGACACATCGCGCACGCCGGCATCAATGATCAAGCCACGAACGCCGTGAGCCATGAGGCTTTCGGCAAGCAGGTCACCAAGATAGCCGTCATCACAGGCGCTGGTTGGCGTGACAACCAGGATGTCGCCGGGTTGAGCCTGCTCAACGGCAACGTGAATTGACCAGTTGTCGCCTGGGGCAACCTCACAGGTGAGTGCATTGCCGGCGATCTTGTCGGCAAAGATTGGGCGAAGACGGTGGTGTAGCAGGCCAATTCGACCTTGTGCTTCGTGAACCGTGGCCGAACCCAGTTGAGCCAAGCCGTCAACGATTGCTAGGTCGGTGCGAGGGGTACCGCGAACTACTCTTGCCATGATTTCCTAACGAATTCCTACATAGTTCTCAGCAAGGTTTACCTGCAGAGCTCGGTTTTTCATCACGTGCTTCAGCTGCGAAATTTGCAACTGGTTGTCAAACTCATCCTTGCTGGTGTGCAGCATCGAGGTCATCCACCATGAGAAGTGGGTTACGCGCCAAACGGTTTCTTTGGCTCGCTCTTCGAAACGGTTCAACAGAGTGGCGTCGTTCTTCTTGAAGAATTCAACCAAGCCCTGACCCAAGAATCGCACGTCGTTGGCGGCCGAATTCAAACCCTTGGCGCCGGTCGGCGGCACAATGTGCCCCGCGTCGCCAACCAAGAACAAACGACCATGCTGCAACTTGCCTGACACGAAAGAGCGCATAGCAAGGATGCTCTTCTCGGTGATCTCACCAGTCTTTAGCTCCCAACCCGGTGTCGCCATGCGCTTCGACAGGGCCTCCCAGATTCGATCGTCAGACCAATTGGCAATGTCGTCGGTCGGATCGACCTGAAGGTAGAGACGGCTAACTTTTTCTGAACGCATCGAGTGCATAGCAAAGCCATCCTCGTGACGGGCATAGATGAGTTCATCGGTTGATGGCGCCACGTTGGCCAGAACGCCGAGCCAGCTGTAAGGGTAAACGCGCTCAAAACTGCCAGCCTCTACGCCAGGAATTGACTTGCGAGAAGGACCCCAGAAGCCATCACAGCCCGCAATGACTGCGCTGTCAATGTGCTGCGGGTTGCCCTCACTGTCGATGAAGGTCACCGATGGGTTTTCTGAATCAATACCGTGAAGCTCGACGTCGGTCGCCTGGTAGAAAATCTTTTGACCAGCCTTGTCGCAAGCGGCATCTAGGTCTTTTTGAACCTCGGTCTGGCCATAGACCCAAACCGAGTAGCCAATCAGGTCGGCGATGTCGAGGTGAACCTTTTGCTCACCAAGCTGCAAATAGATTCCGTGGTGCTCGAGGCCCTCTTTGTGGAGTCTCTCTCCAACGCCAATTTCTTGCAGCAGGTCGACGGTTTGAGCTTCTAGCAGACCTGCGCGAATTCGAGACTCGACATACTCTCGTGACTGATTTTCGACAACGATTGACTCGATGCCGTGCAGAGCGAGATAGCGATTGAGCATGAGACCCGATGGGCCAGCACCAATGATGGCAACCTGTGTTTTCATAACTCTCAGAAAACACCAGATTTTTGTAATTCGTTGGATTACTTCCGTTGAGCGGAAGTGATTTAAATAACGATTTAGACCCGCTGGTTTAGGTCGCCCATGCCATTCAGAATGAGCTTCTTCGACAGTGCGTTGGCCGATACCTTGAGCACCGAAACCATTCGTTCGATGTCGCGGTTTTCGACCGGTGTCACAATTCCAAGCGCGGCGATTACCTTGTTTCCATAACCCAAAATCGGAACGGCAAGTGAGGTCGCGCCGACGGCCAGCTCCTCTTTCGAATGCGCAAAGCCCTTCGACTTGATCGCCTCGAGTTGCGGTTTCAGCACGGCGACATCGGTGATGGTTTGACCTGTGTAACTGTCGAGTGAGGCGAAAACTGCATTCTGAAGATCGGTGGAGCCATGGGCCAAAAGCACCTTGCCAACGCCCGATGCGTGCAGCGGCAAACGTGCACCCGGCTTGCTAATCACCTCGAGAGTTCGCGAACCCGCAATGCGCTCGACAATCAAACACCGAAAGCCGTCAAGCACACCGATCTGAACGGCATCATTGGCCAGCTGATAAATGTCTTCCATGTATGGAAGCGCAACTTCGCGCAGATCTGAGTGCAACGAGGCAAGGATGCCCAGACGCCAGATCTTGCTGCCGATTTCATAAGAGCCATCAAGAGTTCGAGTTAGAGCGCCCTGGGCAACGAGTTCATGCACAAGTCGGTGGCAGGTGGTTAGCGGCAAGCCGGTGCGGCGGGCAATTGAGGCAAGGGACTGGTGCCTATGCTCTACATCAAAGGCGTCGAGCACCAGGAATGCGCGCCCGGTTACCGACTTGCTATCGGGCGACTCTGGCGCGACCGGCGGCTTAGAACCTTGTGCAGACATGAAAAAAGTCTACTTCCGCTGGGCGGAAGCAGACTCGTTTCGACGATTAGTCAGATTTTGTTGCTTAGCTCTCTTTGTTGTTTTTGATCAGCAAAGAACCCAGTGCGATAAGGGCACCTAGCAAGGCGCCAACCCAAAGCGCGGTTCCAAGATCAGAAAGCGAAGCCAACCAGCCGATGATGGCAGGTCCACCGAGCATGCCGGCATATGTGAGCCCAAAAACCTTGGCCATGTTGCGGCCAGAGTGAGATTCTTCGCCGACGGTTGCCGAGTAGGCAAAGATTTGAGGCACAACCGCTGAAACACCGAGGCCCGCTACCAACCATCCGACCAATGAAAGGTTGTGTGGCTGCAGGGTTAGGGCAAGCGCGATGCCGACTGCAGAGAGAGCGCCACCCCAACGAATCACAAAGATTCGACCAAACTTCTCGACGACCTTGTCGGCAACAAAGCGAAAGGCAGCCATAGCAGATGAAAAGACAACCACCGAAAGGGCGGCTTCGGCTTTTGGCACACCAAGCACGTTTACGCCGTGGAGGGCAGACCAGTCGATGCCGACGCCCTCGATTAGAGCGCCCGCGCCACCCATGAAGCCAAGGGCAATCATCATCTTCAAGAACGGGCGGTTAGCCGCGTTTGCTGCTGCCTTGATTCTCAAAGCTTCGGCCTTAGACGGCTTGTCGGCCTTGGCAACCTTTACCTTGGCGGTGTCGAGCAAAAGCGGAGTGAACGTGGCTGAAGCCACGGCGAAGAAAAGACCAACAGAAGCGAGCGTGACCTGCATCGGAATTTCGGCAGCCAAGGTTGCGGCTCCCGCAGAGGCACCGATTACGCCACCAATCGACCAAAACGCGTGGAACGCCGAGAAAATCGGGCGACCGTATGCCTTCTCAATGTCAACCGCGTGCGCATTCATTGAAATGTCGGCCGACCCCAGGGCAAAACCCAAAACGAACAGTGCCAGGCAAACCTGAAGTAGGTCGGTGGCTAGCGCGGGCACCATCAGGGCTAGACCGGCCACGATGTTGGCACCAATAACCACAGGCTTGCTGCCAATTTTGTCGACCAGCGCGCCAACAAGTTGCATTGCGCTTAGGGCACCCATGCCGGCAGACAAAATCACGAGTGCGATTGCGCCGTTCGAAATCTTTAGATTCTGCTCAACAACAGGTAGGTGAACTGCCCAAATGGTCATGGTTGCACCGGCAAAAGTAAACATGGCCGAGACGGCAAAGCGAGCCAATCGGTTCGCGCGTGACTGTTTCACTTTTGCTATTGCCATGACTAACCCCTGGTCCAGATGACTTTAATCTCTTGCTCGTGTGCGAAGCGCTCCAAATGACCGCCCAATACATTCTCTACCTTCGCAAGAGATTCTTCGTCAGGCGCCTCTGCCTCGAGCACCACACATCCGTCGGCAACCGAAACGAGCCCGATACCAACGGTGAGAGTCAGCTTGCTGCCCTGCTCGGTCTCGGTAACCTCAGCCTTGTGACCTAGGTGCGAAACCAGCTGCTTTGCCCAGCGTTCTGGGCGTTCCATTGCTACAAGAGCTTTTGATGTTGGCATTTTTATAAGACCTTCTTTACAACACTAGATTTGAGCATCATCTGACCAAAACCGTCGACCTTTGCATCGATGTCGTGACCGTCAACCGGGTTAACCAGACGAATGTTTCGAACCTTGGTGCCAACCTTGATGGCGGTTGAACTGCCTTTGACCTTGAGGTCTTTAGCGATGGTCACGGTGTCGCCATCGGCCAACACATTTCCTGAAACATCCTTCACAATGCGCGCTGCTTCGACCTCAAAATCATCTTCGGCCTCGGCTGGGTTCCACTCGTGAGCGCACTCTGGGCAAACCAGCAGAGCCCCCATCTCGTAGGTCCATTCGCAGTTACATTGTGGGCAGGCAGGCAGGGTTTCACTCATCGCATCAGTTTAAAGGAAAAGGCTCGAGTGTTAGCCCGAGCCCTTCGACGGATTAGAAGTTACTTCTTCTTGCCCTTTGACTTCTTTTTAGGCGCTGGCTTGGTGACAGCCTGGCCAACGATGATGTCTTTGCCATTGAAAGCCATGGTCGGTGAGCCGTGCAGCGAGTAGCCGTTCTCGAGGTGCAGGCGAACCTTGGCACAGAATTCCGAGTTGTCGATGCCGGTCAGCAGCTTGTAGGTCTTGGTGAAGTCTGGTGCCGATGGAGCAATGACGACAGCGGCCTTGGTTGCAGCAGAACGAGCTGCGGCGGGTCGGGCGGCTGGCTTGCGAGTGGCTGCGGCCGGCTTGCGGGTAGCAGTTGAAGTGGTGCGCTTCGCGGTTGGCTTTGCCGCGGTGGTTTTAGTAGTAGTCATAGTTTGATTTTGCCACTCATTCGAAGATGGACGACAAGGCATGGCGAGTTATTTGGTTAATTAACTATTCACCCAGTTAACGAAAGAACCCCGACCATCGGTCGAGGTTCTTTCTAGATCGAAATTACTTGTCGAGGTGAAAGTAAGGAACGATCAGGTAAATTCCATAGATTAGCGCAGAGGCACAAATCGTGAACATCATGTATGCGCCCGAGCGGTTTAGAACTTCGGCTCGGATAGCCTTTGATTTGCCCTTCTTGGCACCTGGCACAAGGTGGCGTGCATTGGTCAACCAGCGCATGCCGAGTGAAAAGCTGGCGACAAGAACGGTCGAGCCGACGATTGCGACGATCGCAACCAAAAATAGGTTGTTCCACTCAATCATTACTTCTTACCTTTCTTTGCGGCCTTGGCTGCACGAGCAGCCTTAGCCTGAGCTGCACGAACCTGACGAGGCGAGGCAACTACCTCTGATGCGCCTTCGACTTCGCTAAGTACATTGTGGTGACCAATGCGGTTGCGACGTGACACCTGGAAGATTGCGAGAATCGCACCAATGGTTACCACTGCGTCAATCAGTAGGCCGTATGGGCTTGACATGGTTAGGAACGCTGACAGGGCGCCGACGGCACCAGCAGCTGGAAGAGTGAAGAACCAACCAGCAAAAACCTGACCAGCCTTAGACCAGCGAACTGCGCCGCCCTTTCGGCCCAGTCCTGCACCCATGACCGAACCCGAGGCAACCTGGGTGGTCGATAGAGCAAAGCCAAGGTTGCTTGAGGCAAGAATGGTTACACCGGTCGCGACCTCAGCCGATAGACCTTGAGGTGGCTTGATTTCAGCCAGGCCTGATCCCATGGTCTTGATGATTCGCCAACCACCCGAGTAGGTGCCAAGGGCAATAGCAAGGGCAGCAGAAATGATGACCCACCACTCAACGTGGTTTCCGTCTGCCTGAAGACCCGAGGTAACCAATACCAAGGTAATTACACCCATGGTCTTTTGAGCATCGTTGGTTCCGTGCGACAAAGCCACGAGTGAAGAAGAGAAAACCTGGCCGATCTTGAAGCTTGCGCGGCCGGTACCGATTCCGGTTTTCTTACGCTGCGCCTGTGAGCGAGCAGTAATCAAGTAAGCCAAACGTGTTGCCAAGAAAGCCGCAATACCGGCAACAAGTGGGGCAAATAGCGCAGGGAAGATTACCTTCTCGAGCACCTTAGGAAAGTTAATTGCGGCGACACCGGCGTAGGCCAGCGCAGCGCCGATCAAACCACCGAACAGTGCGTGCGATGACGATGACGGAAGCCCAAGCAACCAAGTGGTTAGGTTCCACAAGATCGCACCGGTTAGGCCGGCAAAGACCATTTCGGCACCGAGGTTTACACCTTCGTTGATAAGCGACACCGAGATTGTCTTGGCTACTGCAGTAGAGAGGAATGCGCCCACGAGGTTCATGAGGGCTGCAATGATCACTGCGGTGCGAGGCTTCAGCGCGCCGGTTGCAATGGCTGTTGCGCTTGAGTTAGCAGTGTCGTGAAAACCGTTGGTGAAGTCAAAGAATAGAGCGAGGGCAACAACTAGGCCCACGATCAAAATGGGATCCATGGGATCCTTCCTGTTCGATTGCGAAGAGAATCTAAACGACGCCGGTTAGTTTATGGACAGAAGGTTAACGAATGGTGAACAAACCGGTTAGCCCCTGATTGTAAAGCCCCAGGTGCCAGCCCAAGGGCGACCAGCCTCGAGGTGAATCAGGTCTTCGCCGGTGTTGAACGCGTTCGCTCCACCGGTCTGCGGCTCGATTGCGACGGCGTGCATGCGCGGCCCGTCTTCATCGCGGTAATAAAAATCAGGGGTGAACAAAACCAGGTGGCCAAAGTTTTGGTCCTGCCAAACATCGATTATCTCGCCCTTGGGTGAGGTCAAGGTGGTGTGCGCCAAGCCATTCTCGTCACGGGTTAGGTCGGTGAAGCCGTGGTCGATGTGACCGCGCTTTAGCTCGATGCCCTCAGACAAATCGAAATAAGTGCCAGCCGTAGCAGACTTGCCGATTGGCAACTGGCGCTCGTTTACCTCGAGAACGGTCTTAGCACCAGAAGTCAGCACGCAATCGCCGGTCGAAAAGCCCTCAAACATGAAATAGGCGTGCGCGCCAACCACATACGGGGCTGGTTCTGCAGAGTGGTTTAGGGCAGTGTGGGTGACCTTCATGCCGTGTTCGACCAGTTCGTAGGTAACTGTGGTGTCGACCAGGAACGGATAGCCCGTGCGAGGAAAAACGGTGGCGGCAAGGGTGACCTTTGACGCAGTCTGGTGAACAACCTCGTATGGGTAGTGCACCAAAAGACCGTGGTTCGAGTTGTTCTGGTTGTGGATGGTGATCGGAACCTCGAGGCGCTTGCCCTTGTGCATCCAGGCACCATCTTCAAGACGGTTGACCCAAGGCGCCATGACGATGCCTTCGTGGAACGGACTGATCGAGTCTGAGTTACCAGGCTCGAGGTGCTCGCGGCCATTCACCTTGAAAGAACGCAGTGCTGCACCCACCGAAGAGATGTTGGCGGTGAGGCTCTCAGAACCGAAAGTGGCAGAGAGGATAAACTGTTGTCCTGTGGCTGAATGCATTGTTTCAGCCTACTCTCAGTTGCATTTGGCCCCTGGCAACAAGCCGAGCGAAGGCGGAACCATGATCAAGAAAATCGACGCGAAACTGGCCGATGGCCGTGACCTCTTTTATTTTGACGATTCAAGCTCAAAACTGGGCGCCGAGCGCAAGGCAGACACCCGCGAGCTAGACCCTCGCCCGGCCGTTGCCCAGATGCGCCTCGACTCGCTCACCGGCGACTGGATCTCGGTAGCAGCTGCTCGCCACAACCGAGCATTTTTGCCGCCTGCACACCAGTGCCCGCTTTGCCCAACCACTGCCGAAAACCTGTCAGAGCTTCCCGACAACTTTGATGTTGCGGTGTTCGAAAACAAGAGCCCTTCATTTGGTCCAACCCTCGCCGAGGTTGACGACCCAAACTATGCCGTTGTGCCAAACCTTGAGCTTGGTTCGGTGCGCGACTCGATTGGTCGCTGTGAGGTCGTTGTCTTTAGCCCTGAGCACCTGGGTTCGCTAGGCGAAATGCCGGTCGAACGCGTTCGCACCGTGGTCGAGGCATGGGCTCAGCGCACCGAGGCATTGCAGGCCCTGCCCGGCATTCGTCAGGTTTTTCCTTTTGAGAACCGCGGCCAAGAAATAGGCGTGACCTTGCACCACCCACACGGCCAGATTTATTCATACCCGTATGTAACGCCACGCACCGCCAAGGTTCTCGAATCGATTAAGGCCTACGGCCCGAATCTGTTCGCCGACACTCTTGCCTTCGAGCAGGCTGGTGAACGCGTTCTGATCAAGGGCGAACACTTCACCGCGTATGTTCCGTTTGCCGGTCGCTGGCCAATCGAGATCCACATGTTGCCGCACCGCCACGTTCAACACCTTGGTCAACTGACTTCTGAAGAACGAGACGAGCTGGCTTCGATCTACTCAAGCCTGTTGAAGGCTATGGACAAGATTTACGACAGTCCAACTCCATACATTTCGGCTTGGCACCAAGCTCCGTTGGTAGCGGGCGGCGAGAACGTTCGTCTTCAACTTCAAATCACCTCCCCGCGACGCGCAGCCGACAAGCTGAAATACCTTGCCGGTTCTGAATCGGCAATGGGTGCGTTCATTGCAGACTTTGCGCCAGAAAAGACCGCGGCACAGATTCGAGAGGTTCTCTAATGCCCGATTCAACCCTCACTGCGGTCAAGCGCGACTTCGAATCAACTTTTGGCTACGCGCCAGCTGGCGTTTGGTCGGCACCCGGTCGCGTGAACCTGATTGGTGAACACACCGACTACAACGAAGGCTTTGTGTTTCCGTTCGCGATCAACCGCAGAACCTATGCAGCAATCGGCCAGCGAACCGACAACCTGATTCGTGTGGCTTCGAGCTTTTCACCCGAAATTCACGAAGTCGCCTTAACCGCGATCAAGCGTGACGACTCAAACGACTGGGCGGCATACCCGTTTGGCGCAGCCTGGGCAATTCAGCAGACGGCCAAGACAAAGGGCATCGAGATCAACCCAACCGGCTTCGACTGTTTCATCGAATCTGATGTGCCAGTTGGTGCCGGGCTTTCATCATCGGCAGCTCTCGAGTGTGCCGTGGCACTCGCGCTAAACGAACTTTGGGCCGTTGGGCTTGATCGCCGCGACCTTGCCCGCGTTGGCCAGCTTGGCGAAAACGAAATTGTTGGCGCACCGACCGGCATCATGGATCAGTCGGCTTCGCTGCTTGGCGAGACCGACAAGGGCGTGTTCTTGGACTGCCAGAGCCTAGAGGCACAGGTAGTTGATTTGGGCTTTGCTCGCGAGGGCTTAGAGCTGCTAATCATCGACACCAAGGTGGCTCACCGCCTGGTTGATGGCGGTTATGCAACTCGTCGTGCCGCCTGCGAAAAAGGCGCCGAAATCATGGGCGTGAGTTCACTTCGCGGCTTGTCGGTTGCCGACCTAGCCAAGGCCAAAGAACTCATGGATGACGTGACCTATCGCCGCGTTCAGCACGTTGTGACCGAAAACGATCGAGTTGTTGAGACCGTAAAGGTCTTGAGAGAGCAAGGCCCGCGCGCAATCGGCAAGCTGCTTTATGCATCGCACGAGTCGATGCGCGATGACTTTGAGATTTCGGTTGACGAGCTAGACACCGCAGTTGAAACGGCTCTGCGTCACGGTGCCATAGGCGCTCGCATGACCGGTGGCGGTTTCGGCGGTGCCGCAATTGCGTTGACTCCGGTCGAAAAGATTAGCGAGGTCTCGTTGTCGGTAACTGCCGAATTTGAGGCGCTCGGCTATACCAAGCCCGACATCTTCGTGGTTTCAGCAGCACCCGGAGCTCGCAAAGAAAACTAGCCCGATTCGGGTTGCGTATTGGCTACTCGTTTGAGAGCTGGTTGCCGCAGCGATAGAAACCGGTGGCCAGGTTGTCGATTGCATCCTTGGCTTCGGTTTTCACATCGCCAAGCGCATAAATCGCAAAAGTGAGCGCGGTTCCATCCTTGGCATTGATGATGCCGGCCAGGGTGTAACCCTTCTTAATCCAGCCCGTCTTAGCCAAAATCTTTCCGGCGGCATCTAGGTTGTCGCCCTTGAAGCGGCTAGCCAACGAACCAGACTCGGCAGCTACTGGCAGGCCATCCCTGATGACTTTGAAGTCGCCGGTGCCGTTGAGAACCAGCTTCATGAATTTTGCCATGTAGGTCGGTGAAACCGCGTTGAAGTTGCTCAGACCCGAGCCATCGCGAATCACAATGCCGCTGGCGTCAAGGCCGGTCGCGGTTAGCGCCTGCTTGATTGCAACATTTAGCGACGAGAACGAACCGTCGAAGCCCTGATCAAGCGAAACAAGTCGGGCCAGAGCCTCGGCCTGAGTGTTGTCTGAAACCTGCAGCATGTGAGTGATCCACTTGCTGATTGGCTGCGAAGAAACCTTAGCAATCTCGGTGGCCGAGGTTGGCAGCTTGCCCTCAGAAACGACGGCAGCCGATGCACTCGCGCCGAGCGCCTTCTTAAAGTAGGTGCCGGCGTTCATGACTGGCTTAGTCGAACGAGTCGAAGTCTCGTTGCCAGGGGTCTTGCGGTCGCCGTCAACCTGAAGCGCAGTGACTTCAGACATGTAGCCCTCGGTTTGCTCTGAGCGCTCCCAGCTTGACTCCCAGCTCGGGCCGGTGAATAGCGTGCTGTCGAGAACGATTCGGGTGATCGGAATACCGGCCATCTTCTTGTTCACATCAACGGCAAGAGTCGAAAGCTTTGGGGCATCCTTGTAAACCGACTGGGTGCCGGGCGCGGTTCGCGAAAGAGTCACGTCGCCGCCGCCAACCAGATAAACGGTGCCGGGCGCAGATGGGTCACTGTAAACACGAGTGTCGACGCGATAGTTCGGGCCAAGGGTTGCCAGCGCGGCAGCAGCGGTTAGCGTCTTCAACACGGATGCCGTTGCGGCCGGCGTGCCCGCATTGCGGTCGAACAAGATCTCATCGGTGGCCGGGTTAAGCACAACTGCCGAAAGGTTTGCCAAGCGAGGGTCGGCGGCCAACTCAGCAACCGAACAGGTTCGAGTTGACGAAGAACTAGGTGATGGGCTTGCGCTTGCAGAGTTGATAGGCTGCGCGGTGTTGTTTGCGCCGGCCGAGGTTGGCAGCCCTCCCCCAGAAATGCTGAATCCACCGATGATTAGGGCGAGAACCGCAACACCAACACCGGCTCCAATTGCTACCTCTTTGAAATAGGCAAAGCCCTTGGTTTCTTCAGACAATTGATCTCCTGCAAACGGGTCGGCTAGGCGCCGACCATCGAGTTTGATTTTATCTTTCTAAGCGCCGATCAGTTGGCTTTGAGGCCAAACCCGCATTGATACAAACGAGTGGCCAAGGTGTCTAGCGCTGGCCTCGCCGCATAACCAACGGTCTTGCCGCCGGCCGATCTGGCGAAGAACGCATAGGCGAGTCGGGTGCCGTCCTTGGCGTTCACAATTCCGGCCAGTGAATAAAGCCCCGGGATGTAGCCACTCTTGCCAAGAACGTAATTGCGGGCGATTGCGTTTACGCCGTTGAATCGACCAGCAAGTGTTCCGGTTTTGCCTGCTACTGGCAAATATGTCTCCATTTGAGCAAGCGTTGAGTTGCCCTCTAGATTGCCGTTTGCCACCTTGGTCATCAACTGGGCAATCATCTTGGCGGTCACGCGGTTGCCTTGGGCAAGGCCAGATCCGTCATACATTTTTAGGCCGGTCGAATCGACACCCAGGGTTGCCAGTGCCTTTTTTGCGAGGGGTTCGATTGAAGCGAAGCTCGGTTCAAGGCCGGCAAATTTTGCAGCGTGACGAGCGATGAACTCGGTTTCGGTGTTGTCTGAAACGCTGATGGCGTGGCTGAGCCAATTGGTTATCGGCTGGCTGTTCACGCGGGTTAGCAAAACGGCGTTGGCGGGGGTTTTACCTTCGACCAGAGTCGCCGTTTCGGCTAGGCCCTCGAGTGACTCTTTGAAAAACTTTCCGGTCGCCAGAACAGGATTAGTGCTGCGATACCCGCTGTATGCCTTCGAGGTTAGGTCTGGGTTTGCCCGATCGCTGTCTACCTGAAGCGCCGTGATGTGCGAGATGTAGCCGTTGGTTCGATCCGATAGCTTCCAGGCGCTGTTGTAACTGGGGCCGGCAAAAAAGCCCGCATCCAAAATGATTTTGGTGATTGGGGTCTCAGACTTCCAGCCGAGCAAAACCTGAGATGCCAACGCCTCGAGGCGAGCGGGCTTTGAATACGTCGTGAAGCTTTCGCCGGTCATTCTCGATAGCGTGTGGTCGCCGCCGCCCTGCAGAACAATGGTTCCCGGCTGCCCCGGCACGGTGAAAACCTTGGTTTGTGCCCGATAATCTGCCGGCAATGTGACCAAGGCCGCCGCCGCGGTTACTACTTTAAGCACGGATGCCGAAGGCGTGGCCTCGGTGCCGCGCACGTTGATTAACACCTTGCCACTGGTGACATCGATGACATAGCCGTATAGCTGACCCAGGTCTTTTGAAGTTAGTGCTGTCTTTGCGCTGCAAGAGTTTGCAGCGAATGGAGTGGGGCTCGCCGAAGGCGTTGGTGTCGCGGTCTGCGAGGGCGATGGCGTAGGCGCGGCAGCAACCGGTGAGGCCACGAGCAGAACTGCCGTTGCCACCGAAAGCAGACTGGCCGCAAAACCATTTGAAGAAATAAACATCATTCCAAGGCTAAGGGCTGAGCGTTTTAGAGCTGAACTGCCTCGCCGTCGAAGGGCGCGTGGCTGCGCCATCCTAGTTGCGACTTGATTCGATCTGAGAACACATCGGCAGCGCCAGCCTCGCCGTGAACCACAAACACCTGGCCCGGCGCTTCGGTGCCCGTCTTCAACCAGTCGATTAGTTCATCAGAGTCAGCGTGAACCGAGAAAGACTGAATCTGTTCGATTTGAGCGCGCACCGGCACCATGACGCCGTGCATTTTGACTTCTTCTTCGCCCTCGACCAGGCGGCGGCCGCGGGTGCCCATCGCCTGAAAACCAACCAGCATGATGGTGTGCTGTTGATTAGGCAGCATGTCGCGCAGGTGGTGAACTACTCGACCACCGGTTGCCATGCCAGAAGCCGAGATGATGATGCAAGGCGTCTTGGGGTTGTTGATGGTCTTCGAGTCTTCGACCGTTGGCAGCTCGACAAGAGTGCCCGGGTCAAAGGGGTCGCGGCCACGCCATGCGGTCACAATTTCATCGCGAATCTCTGGGGAATCCTCATCGATTGCCTCGCGATAAAACGCCAAGGCACGAAGCGCCATCGGCGAATCTGCATAAACCGGTACGCGACGAATCACGCCGTTTTCCATCATTTCGCGCAGCTGAACCAAAATGATTTCGGTTCGGTCGACGGCGAACGCAGGAATCAAAACAGAACCGCCACGGTCGATGGTTTGGTTAATGGCATCTTCAAAGTTGGTTGTGCTCTGCACGTGCTCGCGGTCGCCATAGGTCGACTCGGTCACGATTGCATCGAACTTGCCTGCAGGCAGACGATCGGGAGCGTTCAAAAGCGGGTGGTTTGGGCGACCCATGTCACCGGTGAACAAAATGCGTTTGCCGAAAAACTCAACCTCGACAAATGCCGCACCAAGAATGTGGCCCGACGGGTGGAAGGTAACGAAAGTTTCTTCGGCAACCTGCACGCGCTCGTTGAATGGCTCGACTGCAAACTGTTCGAATGACTTGGCGGCATCCGGCTCTTCATACAAGGCCTTTGGCGGGTTGTGCTTAGAGAACTTCTCTTTGGCCGCGTATTTTGCATCTTCGGTTTGAATGCGGGCCGAGTCACGCAAAATCACTTCGGCAAGTTTGGCCGTGTATTTAGTCATGTGAATCTTGCCAGCAAAACCGTCTTTGACCAGCTTGGGAATGTAACCGCAGTGGTCAAGGTGCGCGTGCGTTAGCACCACTGCACTCAGGCTAGAAGGGTCGACACCCAGAGGATTCCAGTTCTTGAGTCGCAGCTCTTTTAGACCCTGAAACAACCCGGCGTCGACCATGACCTTGGTGTTGCCGCAGGTGAGCAGAAAGCGGCTGCCGGTAACGGTGCCGGCTGCGCCGAGAAATTGAATCTTCGGAGTGTTCATGGCTTGAGTCTAAGGTGGCAGACTTGAAAGCATGAACCGACGGGCGCTTCGAGAGTACTCATTCTTGAGTGTGACTCTCGCCAGCCTGACTCTGGGATTGGCCACGCAAGCACTCGGCTTACAACTTGCCTCAACCGCCGCATTTGCTGTCGGCGCCGCGGTCGGCTTCGCGCTGGCGACCCGTTGGCTGATCAACGCCATCCGCCATGGGGAGTTTGGTAGCGATGTTTTGGCGGTCATCGCAATCGCAGCTACCGCACTCACCAACGAGTGGCTTGCCGCTAGCGTGATTGCCGTGATGCTGGCAACCGGGCGCGCACTTGAGCAGTGGGCGGCCGGCAAGGCTCGAAACCAACTCGAATCGCTGATTAGGCGAGCGCCTGCCAGGGCACATGTTCTAGCTGAAAACGGCGAAATTGTCGACCGAGATTTGCCCTTGGTAACACTTGGCAGCAACCTGCTGGTTCGCTCTGGCGAGGTCGTGCCGCTGGATGGAAAGTTGATTACCGGCGGCACCTTCGATGAGTCGGCACTGACCGGCGAACCACTACCGGTTTGGCGCGAGGCCGGCACAGATGTGCGTTCAGGAGTTTTGAATTCGGGTGGGTCGATCGAACTGACCACCAGTTGTGACGCCAAAGATTCGACGTATTCGGCCCTGATTCGTTTGGTTCAGAGCGCCCAAGCCGAGAGTGCCCCCGGCGTGCGCATCGCCAATAAGTGGGCGGTTTGGTTTGTTCCGTTTGCCATTGGCTTGGCACTTGCCACTTGGCTAATCACCGGCGACTTCAAAAATGCCGTTGCCGTAATCGTTGCGGCAACACCCTGCCCACTGATTTTGGCTGTTCCGGTTGCAGTCATCGCCGGCATGTCTAGGGCAGCCGGTCGTGGCGCCATTATCAAAGGCGGTGCCGCACTAGAGCAGTTGGCCAGAGCCAAGACCGTGTTGCTCGACAAAACCGGCACCCTGACCCACGGCGGGCCGAGCATCAGTGAAATTTACGTTGCCCCGGGCGCCAGCGAATCTAACGTGCTTCGCCTGGCGGCATCACTCGAACAATCAAGCCCGCACGTTGTGGCCATGGCAACCGTTGCAGCCGCAAAGCTTCGCGGTTTGCAGCTGTCGAAAGCCACGGATGTTTTGGAGTCTCACGGACAAGGACTACAGGGAATCGTCGACGGGCAACGAGTGAGCGTGGGGCAACTTACTTCGGCACTTCCGCTCTGGGCCAGCGATGAAAATTCGCTTCTCGTTGCCATTGAGATTGATGGCGAATTGAAGGGCATCATTGGGCTAGATGACCCCGTGCGCGAAGAGTCGATCGAAACCATCGAGCAACTCAGAGCGTTGGGCGTTGACCGAATTGCAATGATTTCGGGTGACCGAGCGAGCACTGCCAACCAGGTGGGCGAACAGGTTGGCGTTGACCAGGTGTTTGCCGAATGCAAGCCCGAACAGAAGTTAGAGATCGTGCATCGAGAAATGTTGGCTTCGCGAGGCTCTGTTATCGCCGTTGGCGACGGCATCAACGATGCGCCGGCTCTTGCTGCTGCGACCGTTGGTGTGGCCATGGGTGCGCGCGGCGCGACAGCAGCAAGCGAAGCGGCCGATGTGGTTATTGTCGAAGACTCGCTTTCACACCTTGCCACCGCTATCGATTTGGCAAAGGGAGCAAGATCGAGGGCTCTTCAAGCCGCCGGCGTTGGCATGGGCCTAGCTATGGCGGCCATGTTCGCAGCAACGTTCGGCTTACTAAATTCGACAGCCGCAGCCATCAGTCAAGAATTCATCGACATGGCAGCGATTCTTTGGGCACTCGTGCCCGGAGCAACTCTGCTTGGCGCTAAGCGCTAATTAGTCGAGCTGACAGAACTGATCAAGAGGCTGCTTGCGACCAGCGACGACCAGGTGATCGCCCTTGTGCAGAACTGTCTCTGGGAACGCCGGGGTGTAGTTGCCATCGCCGTGGCTGTAGGCCACAACCGTTACGCCGTAGGTGCTGCGAATCTTTAGTTCGGCAAGGTTTTGACCGTCGAATGACTCAGGGCACTGAACCTTTACCATCACGAAGTCTTCGTCGATGTGCACGTAGTCAAGCGACTCACCAGAAACCTGGTGGGCGACTCGGCGGCCCATTTCGTATTCAGGGAAAATTACGTGGTGTACGCCCAACTGACGCAAAATCTTGCCATGTGCTGTCGAGTTGGCCTTGGCCCAGACCTGCTTGATGCCCAACTGCAAAAGAAGAGAGGCAGTAAGAATGCTCGACTCGAGGTCGGCGCCGATGGCTACAACTGCTGAGTCCATATCAGCAAGACCAAGCTCGCGAAGTGTTTCTTCGTCTGTGGTGTCTGCCGAAACCACGTGAGTAAGGTTGGCGGCGTGGGCCTGCACTACCTTCTCGTCAAAGTCGATACCAAGCACCTGGTGGCCGCTGGCCACAAGTTCAAGGGCAAGTGCTGATCCGAATCGACCAAGGCCGACTACGGCAACGTTTGCCGCGTGAAAGCCGCGCTTGCGGGTTGGTTTGTTAGTCAAGGTTTTCACCCTTTCTTGGCTACTTCTAAACAGTAGCCCGATTAGCCAATAAGTGGACGTTCTTTCGGATACTCAAAGTGTCTGCGGGTGCGACGCAGAGCGATCGAGGTGGCCACCACAATTGGACCGAGACGGCCAAACAGCATGAGCAAGCTGACTAAGAATTTAGCGTGGTCTGGCATTATGGCCGACATACCAGGATCGAGACCAACGGTGCCGACGGCAGAGAACACTTCGAGCAAAATTTGGTCGAGGGTGAATGTCGTCGTTAGTCGCAACCACATCGAAGCGCCCACAATCACAAAAGATGTGACCGTCAGGATAGTCAGAGCTTGACGCTGCATCGACCTAGGCAGGCGACGGTTGCCGATATTCACCGCTGTCTCTCCACGGATTTCGGTGTAAACAATGAAGAACAAGACCACTGCAGTGCCGATTTTGATACCGCCCGCAGTAGAAACGCTGGCGCCACCAACAAACATTAAAATGTCGGTCACCATCCAAGTGCTCGGGGTCATGCCCACGACATCGAGAGAGTTAAACCCAGCGGTTCTAGGCATCACCGAGGCAAACATACTGTCAACAACCTTGTCGACGACGGGTAGTTGACCTAGTGTTCTTGGATTATTCCACTCGAGAATCGCAATTGCCAAGGTTCCGCCGACAAAGAGCACGAGACTGCCCCAAAGCACAATTCGACTGTTCAGCGACCACTGGGTAGGCATTGTGTAGTTCAAAGGCCTCTTCAGCCACCCGGCAATCTTTAGCTTGGCCCGGTCACGAATCTCAACGATGGTCGGAAAACCGACGCTGGCGATAAAGACAGTCATGAAAATTGGGATCAAAATCCAGCCGTCTCTAGCGAAACCCATCATGCTGTCGCTGTATAGCGCAAATCCAGCGTTGTTGAAGGCTGACATGGCGTGAAAGACTCCATGTCCCAGCGCCACATTCCAGTCGTATTTGTATTCCGTAATGAACCTGAAGAAAAGGAACAGAAACAGTAAGAACTGAAAGAACAGCATGATTTTCAAAACATTGAAAAGGAGCCCACGGATATTTGCAGCATTAGAGCCCGCCTCAGAGCTGGTTAGCAAACGATTCTTGAGCGACACTTTGCCCTCGAGAAGAATTGCTACCAAGCTTGCGAAACCAACGATTCCGAAACCGCCAACCTGAATGAGCAACGCGATCACTGTGTGACCGAAAAGGTTCCAGTGTGTTTCGACATCAAGCGTCGAAAGGCCGGTAACTGTGGTTGCTGAGGTGGCGGTGAAAAGTGCGTCGATGAAAGGTGTGGCCTTGCCCGAATTCGTTGCAAGCGGCAGCATCAACAGGAATGTGCCAATGAGGATGATCGCGGTAAAGGCACCGGCAACCACTTGTGTGGGATGTAAGCCCTTGCGGCTAGACATTTACGAACCCCTTTCAGAGCCACCCAAAAGCATACTCCTGCAATCTTGACAGCGTTGGTTTGGCGCACGAATCTGCGCTTTGTATCGATAGTCTGAAAGTTCTAACAGACAGGCAAAATAATGGACTTACACGCGCTCGGCGAAATCAGCGGTTTCATCGGTGGAACGATCGGAATCGCTCAAGGATTACCGCAGGTTCGACGCATCCGCGCCCTCGGACACTCGGATGGCGTCGCGCTTAGCCCTTGGGTTCTGCTCTGCGTGCAATTCGCCGCCTGGTTCGGTTTTGGAATCAAGGTGGGCAGCCCGGCAATTTATGTGACCAACTTCTTGACCTTGGCCACCTCGGTATTGGTGGTCATCGCGATTCGACAGAAAATTTGGTCATCAATTGCCGCCATTGCCGCTCTCGGTTCGGTTGCCGCGATATTTGTTATTTACGGTCCCGGTCCACTGGTCGATGTAGTGATGGTTTTGTTCACGGCATCAAGAATTCCGCAGCTGATTCGCACCTGGCAAAACCGAAATCGCGTTCAAGTGACTGCTGTGTCGATTTCGGCCCTAAGCGTTTCTCTAACCAGCATGTTTTTCTGGTTGATGTTTGCAATTCTCACCGGCAACAGTCTCGTGGTTTTCACGACCATCCTCGCCGCAACCGTAATTTTGGCAACCGCGCTTCTGGAGCAACGCATCGCGAGCCGGGCCAAGCCATAATCAGAGCCACCCAGGGGAATTGAACCCCTGACCTGCTCTTTACGAGGGAGCTGCTCTACCGACTGAGCTAGGGTGGCGCGCTGCCAAATGACAACATGCCAAGTTTAGTGTTTTGGCAAAACCCCGATGCGCTTCAACCGATCAATCGCACCGTCTTCAATTGGGCTCTCTGGGCCAATTGCCAAACGAATGAATCTCAGCACACCCCGGGTGACGGGCTGAATCAACCAGCGAGGCTTGGCCTTGAGCCCCAGCATGCTTCGAAACTCAATCGGCAGCGACAGCACAGCGGCTTCAAATAGCAACCGGTATGTTGGCCTGGCCAATCGAGGCAGCGGCGGGTAGCGAATGAACTTAACCACATCGAGGGTTTTTTCGGTGGCAATTAGCAAAGGCTTCTGGCGCTCGATTTCGGCAAGCAGCTCGAGCTCATTCATCGGGGCGCTCGAAAGCCCCAAAGGCTCAACCGACTTTGACCAAAGTGCGATGTATGAGTCGGCACCGCCTGGAATCTCGCGCCAGGCATACATCTGATGGCTTCTCAAAAAAGAGTCCATGAATGCGATGTGCACCCACAGCAAAAGGTCAGGGTCGGCAGCATTGTAAGGCCTCTGCTCGCCGCCAGCGGTTTGATATTCGCCGGTGACTCGAGTGTGCATTCGGTTCACTCGACCAGACTCGTTGGCCACCGCGGTCTGCGAACCAAAAGTGGTGACCGTCAGCCACCGAATTGTGCCGGCCAATCGACCAAGCGGGTCTTGCTCATAACGCGAGTGGTTGGCAACGCCAGTTAGCGACCCCGGATGCAGCGCCTGCATAAGAAGGGCTCGAATGCCACCAACCAGAGTGCCGAAATCGGCATGCACCACCCAAGGTGCATCGGTTGGCAAATAGAGACCTGGCTCATCGCCTGCCGCAATGACCTCAAGCCAGGGCGGAACACCCTCGGGATCGCCAGAAAGTAACCTTCTGAAGCGCTTTGACAGCGCCTCTTGCAGTGCGTTATTTGGCAATGGTCCTCAATCGATTTCGGTTGCCTATTTTGCAACCAAGAAGCAGTCTGGCATGTTCCACAAATAAGAAACCCCGGCCGCGAAAACGGCCGGGGTTTCTTTTGAATCGGTTTTAGTGCTGAACTGCCTTGCCGATTGCAGCACCGGTCATCGAACGAACCTCGAGCTCTGCATACTTTGCAGTGTTGCTCTCGTTCGAGGTGATGGTTCCGAGCCAACCGAAAATAAATCCGAGTGGAATCGAAACGATACCTGGGTTTGCAAGTGGGAAATAGTCGAAGCGCAAGCCGCCCTCAACGTAAGGGATAAAGCTGGTAGCCAGACCCGAAACGTTTGGTGAGAAGACGAGCAGGATGATGGCTGAGAACAGACCACCATAGATTGCCCAAACCGCACCGCGAGTGTTGAAGCGCTTCCAGAACAGTGAGTAAAGCACTGCTGGCAGGTTTCCAGATGCTGCAATCGCAAATGCGATAGCAACCAGGAAGGCCACGTTTAGACCCTGTGCACCGATAGCAAGCACGATCGAAATCGCACCGATCACGATGGCAGAGATCTTCGCAACGCGAACTTCTTGCTCTGGGGTTGCCTTGCCACGCTTGATCACGTTTGCATACAAGTCGTGTGCGAACGATGACGAGCTAGCGAGGGTTAGACCAGCAACTACAGCGAGGATGGTTGCAAAGGCGATAGCGCCGATGACAGCCAGCATGATTGCACCGCCGGTAGTGCCTTCGCCACCGCCAAGGAACTGGGCAAGCTGAGGAGCTGCCACGTTACCTGATGGGTCAACCGGAACCAAAAGCTTCTTTGCATCAGCCGATAGGTTCGCCAAGTTGTCGAGGTTAGTACAAGCGACATCACCGTCGACGATCGGTGCGCCCTTGGCGTCGATCAGACATCCGGTGGCATCTGCCTTGTAACCGCGGAACAGGGTGGTGCGGCTAACTAGAGCAGCTGCACCGAAACCTAGAGCGATGGTCATTAGGTAGAAAGCACCGATGTTGCCGATGGCCCAGTTGACCGACTTGCGGGCAGCCTTGGCGGTTGGCACGGTGTAGAAGCGAATCAGGATGTGAGGCAAACCAGCGGTTCCCAGAACGAGGGCCATACCCAATGAAATTAGGTCGAGCTTGCTCATCAGAGTCTTGGTTGCATCAACTGCGCCGTTGGCATCCAGAATCTCTTTACCGAACTTCAAACCTGGCTCAAGGAAGTGCTCTTTGCCAGAGGCGTCGCGAGCGGCACCTAGAAGATCAGAAATGTTGAAGCCGAACTGCCAAAGCACCATGAAGGTAAGCAGAATCGCACCGGTCATGAGCAAGAACGCCTTGACGATCTGCACGTATGTAGTGCCCTTCATTCCGCCCACGGTCACGTAGATGATCATCAAGACACCAACACCGGCGATAATCCAGTTTTTGGCGCTTGCATCGGTGATGCCCAGAAGTAGTGAAACCAGCGCACCGGCACCCACCATCTGAGCCATGAGGTAGAAGATCGAAACGACGAGAGTCGAAGTGGCAGCCGCGCCGCGCACTGGGCGCTGCTTCATGCGGAATGCCAGAACGTCACCCATTGTGAATCGACCCGAGTTGCGAAGTGGCTCGGCTACTAGAAGCAGCGCGACCAGCCAAGCGACCAAGAAGCCGATTGAGTAGAGGAAGCCGTCATAACCGAATAGCGCAATGGTTCCAGCAATACCCAGGAACGAAGCGGCCGACATGTAGTCGCCGGCGATGGCTAGACCGTTTTGGAAGCCCGAGAAGCCTCCACCACCGTCGTAGAAGTCAGATGACTTCTTGTTCGAGCGACCGGCACGGAAAACCAGTACCAGTGTGAAGACTACGAACGCGACGAACAGAATCGCGCTTAGCGTTGTTGAATCCATTACTTAGCCAACTCCTTGTCAACCTTTTCGCGCAGGGCGTCCGAGGGGCCGTCAAGCGAGTGTGATGAGTGGCGCTCGTAGAGCCACATGATTAGGAAGGTGGTGACGAACTGCAACACGCCTAGAACAAAAGCGATGTTGATGTTTCCGATCACCGGGGTGCTAACCCAGTCACGAGCAAAAGCTGTGAGGGCAACATATAGGAAATACCAAACCAAGAAGGCGGCAGTCAGCGGAAATGCAAATCCGCGAAACTTCTTCTTCAGGGCTTGAAACTCAGGTGAGGCTTGTGTTTCTGCCCACACCTTGTCTTGCTCTGTCGATCCCATTGAACTCCAATGTCCATAAGGTGACATCGTTGGCGTCTTTGCCAGCGATGCGGAGCGCTCGAGGTGCTCTTCTCGTGAGCCTAGCGAAAAATGGAATAATTTTTTAGGAAAACAGGTTGAAACGCCGATTCGTTATAAATCAGCAGTTTGGGTCTTCGGTTGGCACAACATTTCGAATGAAATAGTCGTCAACCGTCTCGTTCACACAGCGATTTTCTTGGCCGTATGCGGTGTGCCCCTCACCGTTAAAGGTGAGCAATTTGGCATTTGCTAAGACTTTGTTGGCCAGTGAAACCGCCTGCGAGTATGGGGTCGCTGGGTCGCCGGTGGTGCCGACAACCAAAATCGGGTTAGCGCCGATCGCAGACCAAGTTTTTGGTTTTTCTGAAACTGGGTATGGCCACTGCTCGCACCCCAAAGCGCCCCAAGCCCAGTAGCGACCCAAGGTCGGACTAGCCTTCAGCATTTTGGCGTTCTGTTCGAGCATCGACTTTTGGTCACTTGGCGCCCGTGAATCGGCACAGTTGATCGCAAAGTTCGCTTCCATCAAATTTGACAGGTATGCGCCCTTCTCATCGCGGTCGTTGTAGGCGTCGGCCAACTGAATCAGTGTCGAACCATCGCCATCGATGGCCTCGGCAAAACCCTGGCTGAGCGCAGGCCAATAACTCTGACTGTAAAGCGGCATGATGAGGCCAGTAATGGCGGCCCAAATGGTGAGCTCGCGGCCATCCGAGGTTGGCAGCGGATTTTTTTCGATTGCGAACAAAAGTGCTTTGATTTTCGCGAGCGCTTTTTCAACCGTGCCGCTAAACGGGCAGTCAGCCGAACCAAGGCAATCGGCAAGGTAGTTTCGAAGCGCCTGGTCAAAACCGGCGAGCTGATAAACGCTCTGCTGTTCATCACTGATGGTTGGGTCAATCGCGCCATCGAGCACCATGCGACCAACTCGATCGGCAAAAAGCGCCGCATAGGTTGCACCCATGTAGGTTCCGTAGCTAAAACCCAGATAGTTGAGCTTCGAGTCGCCCATCAGAGCTCTGAGCACATCCAGGTCTTTGGCGGTTGAGACCGTGTCAATAAAGCCAAGGCCCGGGCCGCTGTTGGCAACGCAAGCATCGATGAAGGCCTTCATGCTGCGCCTAGTTTCGGCAAGATCTGCGTTAGAGCCAAGCTCTAGCCCGGTGTCACCGTAGAGCAATTCATCGGTGCCTTTTGAATCGAGGCATTTGACCGACGGTTCGCTTTTGCCCACGCCTCTTGGGTCAAAGCCAACCAGGTTGTAGTTCTTGCGCAATTCTGAGGTGCCAATTTGCTCGGCCGAATCTAGCAGCCAGCTGGTTGCCGACGAACCGGGGCCACCGGGGTTGAAGATGAGCGAGCCAAGCGGCTTGGCGTTGTCGGCGGGGCGATAGGCAATCGAAAGCTTTAGTGTTTCACCGTCGGGTTTTGACCAATCCATCGGCACCTTGAACTCGCCACAAACCGCCTTGCCACCACCGCAGGTCAGCCAGGTGATTCGCTGCTCATAAAAGGGTTTTAACTCGGATGAGATCGAGGTGTCGATGACTGGGGTTGGGCCTTCGACCGGCAAAGCAAGTGCGCAACCCGAAACCAGCAAAGCGGCAAGGCCTGCCGCGATTGTTTTGGCGAACCTGCCCAGGTTCATTAGTTCGCCTTGTTGCGAAGGCTAACTGCCAGCGATTCGAGCACCATCAGGTCGCGCACGTTTGCATCGATGCGCTTGCGCGCGAGCGCGATTGCCTCGAGCTTGTGAATCGACTGAGCAGCGGTGCTGTTCTCGGCGATTTTTTCGACGCTTGATCGAAGCTCTTCGTTGATCAGAGGTGAGGCCGAAGAAATTTGCACTGTCAATACATCTCGATAGAGCGAAAGCAAGTCGACCAAAATTCGATCTAGTCCGTCTCGCACACTTCGAGTCGCTCGGCGCTTTTGGCCCTCTTCAAGGTTCTTTAGCTCAGACCTAAGGTTCGGCGGAATGTTGTCGCCGGGAGCAAGCCCGAGCGTTCGAAGTAGAGCCTCTTTTTCATCCTGGTCGCGCTCGGCGGTTAGGGCATCGGCATCTTTTTTGGCGATGTCTAGCCAACGCTCGGCGGTTTGCACGGCCGAGGTCACACCAACGATGTTTGCGGCCGCCAGCAGAGTTTCGCGCCTGCGACTGCGGGCATCGTTGCTGGTCGCAAGGCGCCTGGCCATTCCGATGTGACTCTGAGATTCGGCAGCAACCTGCAGCGCGAGCTTTTGATCGATGCCGTCTCGTTCAACCAACAGGCGGGCGACTTCTTCGACAGCAGGCACCTTCAACCCAATTCGGCGAACTCGAGAACGAATGGTCGGCAGCATGTCTGCTTCAGAGGGGGCACAGAGCAACCAGATGGTTCCCGCCGGTGGCTCTTCGAGGGCCTTTAGCAAAACGTTCGATGATCTCTCTTGCATGCGGTCGGCATCTTCGATGATCATGATTCGGTATTTACCCATCGAGCTGCCGAGCTGCGAGTTGGCGACCATTTCGCGAACTTCATCGATTGGAATCGATACGCGTTCGGTCGATAAAACCGAGATGTCCGGGTGCGTGCCTGCAGCCGCCAAAACACAACTGCGACATTCACCGCAACCGCCCTCGGGGCAAAGTAGTGCGGTCGCAAAAGCGTGGGCAAGGTTGGATCGACCAGAACCAGGTGGGCCGGTAACTAACCAAGCGTGGTGAACCCCCGAATCACGATGTTCGACCGACATCGCCAATTGCGCAACAGCCTCGGGCTGACCAAGCTGGTCGGCCCAAACCGGCGAATTAGCTGAACTCAACGACTCGCCAATATCTGATCGATGCGTGCGCGAATTTGCGCCTGCATCTGGTCAACCGTTTGCGATGCATCGACGATGAGCCAACGCTGAGGTTCTGCCTTGGCCATCGCCAAATATGCCTGTCGCACGGCCTCAAAGAATTCAACCTTTTCGCGCTCAAGGCGATCTGGCTCTGCGCCGGTCTTTGACCTTCGTGCCATCGCGGCGCCAGCTTCTAAATCAAGCAAGATGGTCAAATCTGGCAGCAGGTTCTCAACGGCAAACATTGAAATAGCGCGCACGTCTTCGGCGTTGAGCTCGCGGCCAACACCCTGATATGCCACCGATGAATCAAGGTAGCGATCGGTAATCACGGCCTCGCCGCGCTCGAGAGCTGGGCGAACCTTGGTTGCCACATGGTGGGCTCGATCGGCCGCGTAAAGCAGGGCTTCACTTCTAGGAGCCACGTCGCCTTTTCGGTGAAGAAGCAGGTGCCTAATTTCTTGACCAAGCTCGGTGCCACCTGGCTCGAATGTCCTGACTACTGGCTGACCGAGTTCGCGCAGATACTCCTCGAGAAGATCAGACTGAGTCGACTTTCCGACGCCGTCAATTCCCTCGAGCGAAATGAACAATCCTCGGCTCATTACTTAGCCTTTCGGGTTGCCCCACGCTTCACAACGCGAGTTGTGGTGGCCTTCTTGGCAGGCTTGCCAGCCTTAGCCGGTGCCTGGCCGGGCTCGAGGCCCAACTTCTCGCGTCGAATTGCCAATAGCTCGAAAGCCTGGTCTGGCGACATTTCTTCGAGGTTCTCATCCTTAGGAACGGTCGCGTTCACTGCGCCGTCGGTCACATACAAGCCGAATTGACCGGTCTTTGCAAAGACTGGCAGACCCGAGGCTGGGTCTTCTCCGAACTCCTTCAACGGTGTTGCCGCCGTGCGGCGACCGCCGTACTTTGGCTGAGCAAAGATTTCGAGAGCACCAGCTAGATCGAGGCTGAACAATTGGTCTTCGCTGGTCAACGAGCGTGAGTCTTTGCCCTTCGAAAGGTATGGGCCGAACTTGCCGTTTTGGGCGGTGATTTCGGTTCCCGACTCAGGGTCGACGCCAACTACGCGAGGTAGCGAAAGCAACATGACCGCGTCCTCTAGAGTCAAGGTCTCTGGGCTCATCGTCTTGAACAACGACGCAGTGCGAGGCTTTGCCGCCTTCGGGTCATCCAAGACCACGTATGGACCGTAGCGGCCATCCTTGAAAAGAATGTCGAGCCCGGTCGCCGGGTCTTGGCCCATCACGCGATCGGTAATGATCGGCGCATCAATCAACTGCTGCGCCTTTTCGACGGTCAGCTCATCTGGCGCTAGGCCCTCGGGAATGTTGACAATTCGGCGACCGTTTTCATCGGCACCCTCAGACCCTGGCTCGACCATGATTTCGATGTATGGGCCATATTTGCCCGTGCGCAGAGTGATGTCATCGCTCAGGGCAATCGAGTTGATAGCGCGCGGGTCACTGTCGCCAAGGTTCTCAACAGTGTTGCGAAGCCCCTCGTTCTTTTCGTTTCCGAAATAGAAACCCTGCAGCCACTTGCTTCGGTCAAGCTGACCGTCGGCAATCTGGTCGAGGTCTTCTTCCATCTGAGCGGTGAAGGCATAGTCGATTAGCTTGCCAAAGTTTTCTTCAAGAAAACGCGTGACGGTGAAGGCGATCCACTCTGGCACGAGGGCCTGACCGCGCTTCGAGACATAACCCTTGTTCACGATAGTCGACAAAATTGCCGCGTATGTAGACGGGCGACCGATGCCATCTTCTTCAAGTGCCTTGACCAAAGATGCCTCGGTGTAGCGAGGTGGCGGTGAGGTTTGGTGGTCTTTGGCCACAACGTCAACAGCCTTCAGCGCCTGACCCACAGTTAGGTTTGGCAGCTTTGATTCGCGCTCGTCTTGCTCGTCATCACGAGATTCGTCGTGGCTTTCTTCATATGCGGCCATAAATCCACGGAAGGTAACCACGGTTCCCGAAGCAGTGAATTCTGCTGCTCCGCCGCCGGCAATCGGGCTTACCGAGATCTTGGCGGTGGTGGTCGAAACCTTAGCGTCTTCCATTTGCGAAGCAACGGTTCGCTTCCAGATGAGGTCATAAAGATCTAGTGCTCGGCCACTCAAAACGCTCGCAAGCTCTGAAGGCTTCTTGAAGTTTTCACCGGCTGGGCGAATTGCCTCGTGCGCCTCTTGGGCGTTCTTGTTCTTGCCCTGATAAACGCGAGGCTTGTCAGGAACAAAGTTGTCCCCGAACATTTGCTTCGCTTGTGAGCGAGCGGCGTTGATTGCTTGAACCGAAAGAGTTGGCGAGTCAGTTCTCATGTAGGTGATGTGACCGTCTTGGTACAGCGCCTGCGCGGTATCCATGGTCTGTTTAGCAGACATGCGAAGTTTGCGAGAGGCTTCTTGCTGAAGAGTCGAGGTAGTAAACGGTGCAGCCGGGCGGCGGGTGCTTGGTTTGGCCTCAACCGAGGTAACTGAAATCTTTGCGCCGGAATCGCGCACGGCTTCGGCGAGCGCTTCAGCTGCCTGAGCATCTAGCAGCAAAACATCCGCGGTTAGTTTTCCGTTGTCGTCAAAGCTCTGGCCGGTCGCGATGCGCTTGCCGTTGACACTCTGAAGTTTGGCCACGAACTGTGGTTCACCTGCAGTTTGTGGGTCGAAGGTTACCTCAACGTCGTTGTAGCTGGCAGAGACGAAAGCCATGCGCTCGCGCTCGCGCTCGACTACCAAACGCATTGCTGGCGATTGAACGCGGCCGGCGCTTAGACCACGGTTGATCTTGCGCCAAAGTACCGGCGAAACCTCATAGCCATAAAGGCGGTCAACCACACGGCGGGTTTCTTGAGCCTGCACCAGGTTTTCATCCACGGCACGGGTGTGGTCCAATGCCGACTGAATCGCCTCTTTGGTGATTTCGTGGAACACCATGCGCTTTACAGGAACCTTTGGCTTCAATACCTGAAGCAAGTGCCACGCGATGGCTTCACCCTCTCGGTCTTCATCTGTTGCGAGATAGAGCTCCTCGGCGCCAGAAAGCGCCTTCTTGAGGTCGCTAACGGTCTTGCTCTTGCCAGGGGAAATGGCGTAGTAGGGCTCGAAGTCATTTTCAATGTCAATCGAGAACTTGCCGAGCGAGCCCTTTTTCTTTTCGGCTGGCAAGTCTTTAGGGTCAACCAAGTCACGGATGTGGCCTACAGATGCCAACACCGTGTAGTCCTCGCCGAGGTACTTAGAAATCGTCTTCGCCTTAGCAGGCGACTCAACGATTACCAGTTTCTGGCTAGTTGCCAAGGTTTACTCCTTATATAGATGCGCATTCGAGCCTAACTTGGCCCTGCTCTCGCGTTCGCGATTAGAACTATACCCACAAGATCTGACCGAAGAGATATGAATGCCTCGAAACCGACAATACGACACTCGTCAAGTTTCACCATATTTTCTTGCGCAATTTGTGCGGCCAACTCACACGGATACCCAATGGTCAGACCCCTGAGCGCATCGACCGCGGTTAGTGCAATTTCATCGGCGAGCACCTGCAATCTTTCACTTTGATATAGCTGCTGCGCCAGAATTTGCGTGGCACCAAAGAGCCCCACCGAGATCGACAAAACCGCAAGCGACATCACCGTTCCGGATCCGCGTTGGCTTCTCCACCAACGCATCAAAGCCCCGACGCTCGAGCGCATTGCCAGTCAGCCACCTCAATTGACTGGCCGCCTAGTGCGGCAAATTCAATGTTGAAAAATGCCTTCGCGCAAACACTGTCGGGCTCAAATCTCAAATCAATCGAAGTACCTGGGCGCAGCTGACCCACTAATTCACGCATCTTGCTTTCGGCCTCGCCTCTGGCTACTCCCCTGGCAACCGTGCCGGCAATCGAAACAAGCTTCATCTTCTCGAGCTGCAGACTAAACGCGCTCAGCGTGACTAACACCACGAGAGCTACCGTGGGCAAAGCCAGTGCCAGCTCGGCGGTCACCGACCCCGAATCACTGCTCGACCGCTGCATCACCGTTGGGGTTGGCGAAGGTGAGTGCGCTCTTAACCAGGTCAAACAAAATGGTTCTGATCTCATCACTGCGCATGATCACAACCAATAGGCCGGCAAAGCCGACCGCCGCCATAGTCGCAATGGCATACTCTGCAGTTGCGGCTCCAGTTTCATCTCGCAGTTTTGTAATTAGTTTCATGGTTTCCTCTTTCATTTGCCCAATAGCCCGATTGCTATGGGAACGACTGTCAAAAGCACAAACGCAGGAAGCACGGCAAGCCCTAGGGGAATCATCAGGTGCACTGCCAATTTGGCTAGCCGGTTGGATTGCTCATGAAACAGTTCGTCGCGCAGCCCGTCGGCCGCTGCAGACAAAATGCTGGTGAGGTCGGCACCCGTGGAATCAGACAAAACCAGCGCCTGCTCGAGTTTTTGGAATGCCTCGCTGTCGCGCTCCTCGCCCACGCGAACCCTTGCATTTTCTGCCGCTGCGCTGACCGGAAGCCCTGCCTGAAGCCCGATGACCACACAATCCAAGAAGATTCCCGGATCGCTGAATGCCGGGGATGCCCGCCTGAGCATTCGGCGGCTGGAAATGCCCGCAACGAGCATCAAAATGAGCCCTAGACACAGCGCTAGAAACCCAGGCAGCGAAGTGGTCATGGCCGAGATCGGAGCCAGGCCCAAGAGTTGAGCCAGCAACAGACCGATAACTGGAAGCCCAAAGATCAGTTTTGAAGTTGCTTTCGGCGAAGCAAAAGTTAATTGCAATTGGGCCTGGTGCGCATCGAGCCTGGCCAAGACCTCGGTGAATCGGCTGATGGCCGGCACAAGCGGCCCACCGGTCTCGAGGGCAACCGACCATAGCAAATCGATCTGATCGCGGCGATCCGGCGAAAGATTCTTGAGATCAGGTCGAACTATCTCGAAGGCCTGGTTTGCTCCCACACCCGCGCGCAAGAGCGATGCCAGTTGGCGAGCGACATCGGAGGGTTTTGCCACTTTGCCAGGTTGGGCTAGCCCGGTGACTGATTCAATTCGAGCCTCAGACATCTCGGGGCACCACGCCCAACTTTGAACCCGCGCCAAGAACAAACTGCCCTACTGCCCTCACCCGATGACCCTTCATGTGAATCACCCAGCGAAAAGCTGAATGAGCAGCCTCCGCAATGTCGGTCGCAGACCAGCCACCCGCTCTGCCAATTGACTGCATTCGCGCCGGAACATCGAGGATCGAATTGGCATGAATGGTTACGCCACCGCCTTCATGCCCGGTGTTCAAAGCCTGAAGCATGACCAGAAATTCTGGACCTCGAGCCTCGCCAATCGCGATGCGGTCTGGTCGCATTCGCAAACTCTCGCGCACCAACCGATCTAGACCAATCTCACCCCGACCCTCGATGTTGGCCTGCCTGGTCTGCAACGAGACAAAGTGACCAGAGTCAAGGTTGATCTCCGACACATCTTCTATAGCGATGATTCGATCGCTCGGGCACTCCGCCAAAATTGCCCGAAGCAAAGTGGTTTTACCGCTGCCGGTTGCCCCAGAGATGATGAAGCTCTCTCGTGCTTCAATCACATCGCGCAGAAAATCGAGTTGAGTTTCGCTGATTGCCCCTAGGTCACACAATTGAGCCAAGCCAAAAGACCTTTTGGCATGCACCCGCAAAGAAAGCGTGGTTTTTGGTGTGCAGGCCGAGGCCAGGGCAGCATGCACACGAATGCCCTCGATCGAGACATCGGCGAATGGGTTGGCTTGGTCGAGGTGCCGGCCGGCTTGGGCAATTGAGTCTCGAGCTATTTTGGCGAGCTCTTGCTCCGACTCAAAGGGCGATTCAACGGATCGCATTTGGCCGTTGGATTTCTGCACCCAGACCTCGTTATGCCCGTTCACCAAAACATCTGTGGTGCCCTCCTGCGAAAGCAGGCTGGCAAGTTTTGGGTTGAGTGACACTGGCAGCATTGGTCTAGGTTGAACCAAACCGCCAGTCATCAAAGCAACAAAAGCCTAATCTGTGCACAAATCGCACAAATTCGGGCGGTGCAAAATTGCTACGCTCAAGAGTATTTAGCCGGTCCAGGCGGATAGCGCCCAGTTAAATTAGGGGGCCCCAGCCTCTGGGGGGAGAGACTGGGGCCAGGCGATACCAGATTGGGGGAATCGGTATCGCGGGTCGGCTACTAGAGCCGACAGTTAATAATAAGCAATTGCCGTCAAAAAACATTCCAATCTTTGCGAAAAATAGGAAATTCCGAGTAAATTGAAAGATTTTTCTATTTGTTATAAATCGAGGGGCGTTAGCGACGAATCGGTGGTGATTTATCTGGCAGTATTACCAAAGGTTCGCTTTACCAATGGAGGACAATGATGTCTGCCGATCA
>JACCDX011165307.1_pt1 | contig 49795 bp, 61 predicted proteins | sample 7449681 | NCBI WGS metagenome assembly JACCDX01 (sample SAMN15323450, study PRJNA562643) | freshwater metagenome | isolation source: river surface water | place: USA:Blue River Watershed | collected 2017-08-18
GAAGAAGTCGAACAAATCATACCTGAATTAGTTAAAGACGATTCAGTTGCATATACTCGCTTGACTGTTTATCTATTAGAGTCTATTAAAGTTCTTAAAGACCAAATTGATAAATTACAGTCAGGTAAGTAATGGCAACACTGAAGAATACTATTATCAATGATACTGGATCTGTTCAATTTCCTGTAGGCACCACCGCTGAACGTCCAGTAAGTCCATTAAATGGTTATACCCGTATAAACACAACCACGGGTTATATGGAAATATATTCTTCAGGTAATGGCTGGTCAAATTTATTTGCTCTGGGTGTTATTACTGCAACAGGAGGAACAGTAACCACATCGGGAGTTTACAAAACACATACATTTACTAGTTCAGGTACTTTTTCGGTATCGGCCGCACCTGCCGGATCATCAGTTGATATACTAGTAGTAGCAGGAGGCGGCGCAGGTGGGTTTGACGTAGGCGGCGGCGGCGGCGCCGGCGGTGTGATATACACAGTAGGCTATACTGGATTTAGTGTTGCAAATTATGCTATAACGATAGGCGCCGGAGGCGCTGGCAGCAGTACATCCGGTGGACAAGCACCTTCGGGATCAAATACAACAGTTGGTGTATTATTAACCGCCGTCGGCGGTGGCGGTGGTGGCAATTATTCAGGGGGAACAGGAGCCAACGGTGGTTCCGGCGGAGGCGGCGCTGGATATAGTAGCGGACCGCTAGCGCCTGGCAATCCAACCTCAGGCCAAGGTTGGATTGGTGGTTATGGTTTATCTAACTTATATGGTACAGCTGCCACAGGCGGTGGCGGCGGTGGATACGGCGGCCTAGGTGCAAACTCGGCAAACAATATTTCGGGATTTGCTAGTGGCGGCCTCGGCGTTGATTTTGCGTTAAACGGAACCCCTGTGACATATGCTAGTGGTGGTAAAGGTGGCGGAGATTCTTGGGGCGGACACCAATCCGGAGCAGCAAATACAGGTACCGGCGGCGATGGTGCAGGAGCACCAAATACAGGTGGTTCAGGTGGTTCAGGTATAGTAATGATAAGGTATAGGTATCAATAATGGCTACACTAAAAAACACCGCAATTAATGATACTGGTTATTTGGGTATTCCGGCTGGAACTACATTACAGAGGCCAAGTTCTCCTACAAACGGTATGACTAGATTAAACACAACCACAAACTACATGGAAGTATATTACAACTCCCAATGGAATAGTATTGCATATCTTGGTTTAATAACGGCTTCGGGCGGTTCTGTTACTACAGTAGGAAATTATAAAATTCACACATTTACTACTTCAGGTACTTTTACAGTATCATCTGCCCCGTCCGGTGGAGGCACAGTTGAAGTATTAGTATTAGCAGGTGGAGGTGGAGGTGGATATGATGTTGGTGGTGGAGGTGGCGCCGGCGGATTAATTTATACAACTGTAACAGCTATTACCGGGGCATATAGTATTGTGGTTGGCGCTGCAGGAGCCCTTGGTGGCGGATCTGGTTCAGGTGGCAACGGTGGCAATTCAAGTGCATTTAGTAATATCGCAATTGGTGGCGGTGGTGGCGGCGGATATAACGGAGGTAGTCCTACTGTAGGATCCGCCGGCGGATCCGGCGGTGGCGGCGGATCAACTACCGGATCAGGTACATTTGCAGGTGGCGCAGGAACAGCAGGTCAAGGTTATGATGGTGCTGTTGGAACTAGAGGTGGATATTCAGGTGGTTATGGCGTTGGTGGTGGAGGCGGTGGCGCCGGTCAACTTGGCCAAGTACTTGGTATCGGTGGTAATGGTATAGTGAATCCGATATCGGGGTCGACTATAGGTGAATTAATAACTGGTTCATACTGGATTGGTGGCGGTGGCGGAGCATCAGATGATAGTTCGGTCTACAACGGTACTAGTGGTAAAGGCAATGGTTCAAGTAACGCAACAAGAAATGCCGGGGATAACACAGGTGGGGGTGGCTTCGGTGGCGGCCTAGGTAATCCGGGTAATGGCGGCTCTGGAGTAGTTATTATAAGATATCAATATCAATAACATGGCAACACTAAAAAACACTACTATCAACGACACTGGGTACATACAATTACCTATTGGTACTACTGTGCAACGTCCATCTACTCCAATAGCAGGGCAGACACGGTACAATTCCACAATAAAGACAGTCGAGTGGTATACAGGTAGCAACAATCTTTGGTATTACTTACCTAATATCTATATTTCTAACATGATAGCAAGGTATGATGCTGCCGAACCTACTTCATACTCAGGAAGCGGTACTAGTTGGAACGATATAAGCGGTAATGGTAATAACAGCACTTTAGTAAATAGTCTTACTTATTCTTCTACATACGGCGGTGGATTTTCTTTTAATAAAAGTAACAATTATGTGTCACTGCCCACTGGATTAATAACATCGAATGATTTTACAATAATAATGTGGGTAAAAGGTGATGGTACAGGAGGCGGCCAAACATTGTTTGCTAACTATCCTGCAGGGAATCTTCAGTTATTTTATAGTACATATTATGTAGGCATGTGGCTGGGTAACAGTTCAGCGTATGCAGATGCATCGTTGTGGTACTCATCGAGTATAGTTCAGTTTGCGGCTACTAGAAGCGGTACAGTGACACAAATATATATTAATGGTAATTTAGCAATAACAGGGTCATCATCATCTAGTGTAGGCGGAAGTGTTGCGTTCCGAATGGGGACTAATACTTCAGGCGGTGAACAATATGGTGGAACTATATACAACTGTCAGGTGTATAACAGTGCTACTAGTGGAAGTAATATATATCAAAATTACCTAGCAATGAAGTCTAGGTTTGGGGTATAAATAATTATATGGCTACACTAAAAAATACCACAGTAAATGATACGGGATATATGAATCTTCCTGTAGGGACCACAGCACAAAGACCGGGTAGTCCATCAGTTGGCATGATGAGATTTAATTCTACTAATAATACCCCTGAGTGGTATGATGGAACATCATGGGTTAGCGTTATAATTAGCGCCCCTCCTACGGTAGAATATCTAGTTGTTGCGGGCGGTGCTGGCGGCGCAAGTGGTAATCCTGTATATGACGGTAACGGTGGCGGTGGAGCGGGTGGTTATAGAACAGCAACGGGATTATCAATATCAGCCGGAACCACGTATACAGTGACAGTCGGTGGCGGAGGTGCAGGTGGTGCATCGGGAACTAATCGAGGCACATCTGGTAGTAATTCTGTATTTTCTAGTATAACTAGTGCAGGTGGCGGTGGAGGCGGCACTGATTCTGGATTACAAGATGGTCTTGCCGGCGGATCAGGCGGTGGAGCGAGTACTAGTGGTAGTGGTGGTGTCGGCGGTGCAGGTAACACGCCCTCTACTAGTCCGACTCAGGGTTATGCGGGTGGTTTGGCAAACGCACCGGGCGGTGGCGGCCCGGGCGGAGGCGGTGGTGGCGGTGGCGGCGCAGGCGGTGTCGGTGGTAATGGTAATCAAAATCAACCCGGCGGCGCCGGCGGCTCTGGAGCATCTTCTAGTATATTGGGTACTACTTACTATTTTGCAGGTGGTGGCGGTGGTTCTAGTTGGACTAATGGTGGTGGCGCCGGCGGAATTGGCGGAGGCGGAGGCGGAGGTTCTAGAACAACTACTGCAGGTAGCGGTGGTGGATCAGCCTTAAATAGCGGAACTAGTGGTAGTGGTAATGCAGGCGGCGCTGGTGGAACTAACACTGGTGGTGGCGGCGGCTCAGGAACAGCCGGCGGCGCAGGAGCTGCAGGTGGCTCGGGTATAGTTGTAGTTAGGTATCCTAACAGTTATACTACTGCATCATCGACAACGGGTAGTCCTACATATACCAATTCAGGTGGGTATCACATATATAGATTCAATAGTTCAGGATCAATAACATTTTAATTAACGTAGGTCTTTGTATAGTTTATAAATGGAGTAAGTAATGAGTAAAGTACATATCAGTTTGAATCTGCAAACAAAACAGTGGGGAGTTGCGGCATCCAATTTATCATCAAAACACATTGATATACTATTTGGTTTCACTCGTAAACCAAAAGCACCCCCCACAGAATTCAATGGATTAAGTTTTGGTGTGATAGTACAAAAAGACGGTGAAGTTTTCTATCATAATACCTTCCCCAGACCCGGGATAGAATATAAAAGCACAACCAGTGATATTGTAGAAATATATCGCATCGAAAACTTAGAAAAAAATTCTGAATATAAGATGTTGTTTTGGGTTATTAATAACGAAGTAAAATATCAGCATGTCTACACACTAACTACTCCAAATTCTGAAGAACTAACTGATTATGAGGTAGAATAATGAAAATTTTAGTAGAACAAAGAATAGCACAAGAAAGATATGATATTTGCAAACAATGTGAATTCATATTAAAAGATTCGGCAAAATGCACTAAATGCAATTGCAGAATGAAGGATCAAGTAAAACTAACAAATTTTGCTTGTCCTATTGGAAAGTGGGAGAAAGTAAATGGCAACGCTTAAAAATACGTCAATTAATGATACCGGGTCGGTAACTTTACCTGTTGGTACTACAGTACAAAGACCTGCAAGCCCCGCTAATGGCATGATTAGAATGAATACTACATTGAATGTCATGGAAGGTTATTACAACGGCACATGGGCTAACGTATGGATACCTTTTGCACCTATCACTGCAACAGGAGGTACAGTAACAACTACTACTATAGGTGGAAGAACATACAATGTACATACTTTTACTTCTTCAGCCAATACTTCATTTACAATATCAAGTACAGGTACAGTTGGCAACACATATGAAGTAATTATGTGGGGCGGTGGCGGAGGAGGCGGCGGTGGAAGCACATACGGCGCTTCCGGTGGCGCAGGAGCCTATGCTAAATCAACACTGTCTGCTGTTGCTACCACATACACAGTTAGCGCAGGAGGAGGCGGTGGCGGCGCTCTAGATGGTTGTAGAACTGACGGTAAAGGTGTGGGTGGTTCAGGATGGGCGAACGGCGGTGACGGTGCTGATCCCAGTAGTGTTGGATGTTCTGGACCAGGCGGCGGCGGAGGTGCAGGAAGTGTATTTGGATTATCAGGAGTCATTGTCGTTGCCGCAGGCGGCGGTGGCGGAGGCGGCGGCTCTGAGTCTGGCGGTGGAGCCGGCGCCGGCGGTGGAGGTGGACAGAATGGAACTAATGGCTCAGGCGGCATTGCAGGCGGTACTGCAGGAAATCAAGCAGGACCTTCGGGACAAGCAGGAACAAAACCCACAAGTGATGCATCTGGCTCAGGTGGGGGAGGCGGAGGTTATAAGGGAGGCGGCGCGGGAGCAGTACAGCCATCAGATGGCGTAGGATGCCCTGGTGGCGGCGGTGGCTCAAGTTTAGGGGATACTACTACTAATGGTAGCGGAACAACTCCAGGTAATAGCGGTGATGCATTGCGTGGATCATATGGTAACGCAGGTGGCCCTGTTACTGCAGGAACACAGGGCGTAGTAATTATTAGATATCCTATTACGGCGGCATAATATGGCAACATTAAAAAACACCACAGTAAATGATACTGGCTATTTCACATTACCTGTAGGAACCACAGCAGAACGCCCTGCAAGCCCTGCCAATGGCATGTTCCGATTGAACAGTACAACTGGAAACAGTGAAGTATACTATAACGGTTCTTGGAGTAACGTGTGGTCAACTAATCCATACATTACTGCTACAGGTGGAACAGTAACTACTGATGGAGATTATAAGATACACACATTTACTACTAGCGGCACGTTTAGTGTCACCGCTGTGATAGGATCTCCTACTGCTCAATATTTAATTGTAGGTGGCGGTGGTGGATCAGGACAAGGGAATGGAAATGAAGGTGGAGGAGGAGGAGGAGCCGGGGCATTAGTCGAAGGTAATGTCTCTGTGACAGTAGGTACTTATGCTATCATAGTAGGTACAGGTGGAACATCATCACCAGGAGATACTAGTACTAGAGGAGCAAACGGTGCTAGTTCTAGTGCATTTACATTCACAGCATTAGGCGGTGGTGGAGGTGACAGTTGTAGTACTGCTGGAGGTTTAAATGGTGGCTCGGGAGGCGGCGGCTCTGGATGTGGCAGCGACCACCCGGGCGGTTCTACTATACAAAATAGCACATATGCATATGGATATGGTTATAATGGTGGCAATGGTAGATGGGTTGGTAATTCACCAGGAGCTGGTAATGGTGGCGGTGGTGGCGGCGCTGGTGGAGCTGGCGGAAACGGCATTGATAGAACTGCAGGGGTCACCGGTGGTGCTGGTGCTGGCAGAGCAAGCAGTATAACAGGCACTAGCGTCACTTATGCTACTGGTGGACAAGGAGCAGGAGGAAGCGCAGTCAGTGTTACAGGAGTTTCAGGCGTAGATGGATTAGGTAGCGGGGCAACAGGTGCTAATAGTCCGGGATCAAGTTCAGGAACTAAAGGCGGCAACGGAGTTGTCATAATCAGATATAAATATAAGTGATGAGTAACATAGCTTTAATATTCAACGTAGATACCAGAATCTGGGTAGCGAACGGCACAGAATTGTCACATGCATTCGGAGATGTGACCATTGGATTCCGTTCCGGTACAATGCCTATTGTGTTTAGAGATTTGAGTTTTGGATTATCATTAGAAAATTTAGATGAAAATACAATAGTCACATATTCTTTCCCCCATTCAGGTGTTAGCTACGTAAGTACGGACCAGTTGTATATAGAGTTAGTTAGATTCGAATGGAAACCTAATACAAAATATGAATTAAATGTTTGGTGTACTGAAAACAATATCACAGATAGAAATTCATGGAACTTCACTACTCCTGATTTCGTATTAGAACCTTATCCTGATTATGAGGTTGAATAATGAAAGTTTGGGTAATAAAAGAAGTAGCACAAGCAAGATTTGATATCTGCAAACAATGTGAAAACTTGAACACTACTACATATACCTGCAAAGAGTGCGGATGCTATATGAAATGGAAGGTAAAGTTAGCCAACACTAGCTGTCCTTTACAAAAATGGATGGCGGATAAATAATGGCTACACTACAGAATTCAACCATCAATACTACTGGATATTTGAAATTACCAGTAGGTACTACTGCACAACGACCTAGTTCGCCGACGGATGGTCAGTTGCGTAGAAACACTTCTACAAACTCACTAGAATATTATAATTCTATAAGTCAGATGTGGGCTAGAGTATTAGATGATGCCGGCGTAGGTACTAGCCCTGCCAACCCTGCTACTAGCGCAACTCAAATAATAACGTTAAATCCCGGAGCAACTAGCGGGTATTACTATATAAAACCAGACGGGATAAACACTTACTATACTTATTGCGACATGACCACTGACGGCGGTGGTTGGATGTTGATGATTAACGCTAGAGCGAACAATGGTGGACAGTATTATAGTAATAGTGATTACGGATTGTCTACGTACGGAGCATATACCTATCCAGAGTATAATAAGTCAACTACCAGTATGTGGGGTACTACGATTATAAATAATTTCTTCAAAATGTCTGGATTTAAATATGGAAGAATGACACCCGGACCAGGTGTTAACTTAACTAGCCCGTATACAGGATTATATCAACGTATAGGAACATCTACTACATGTCAGTGGGGAGGCACACAGTTCGATTGTAGCAATAGAAGCAATCTAACTGGAGCAACATTTTCATGGGTATTGACTCAATATCAGAGTTGGAGTGATGCCGTTGCAGCCACTAATGCCAGAGTAGGTGGATATACAGGTGGAAGTCACTATTATCCCACGACATACGACGGTGGGTGGCAAAATTTCTGGAAGGGTGACCAAGACGGACTAAGATTTAGTACTACATTTAGTGGTGAAAATTATGCTAGCGTAGGGCAAAATACATGCCCAGGGTATTGGTGGATAAAGACAACATAATATGCAGAACATACCTATATTTTATGATTTGTACTGGAAAGATAATTTTCCTAATGAAACACCACACCTTTTACAATCTTGTATAGATGTTATGCAGAATGATGTGTCTGGTGGTAGACATGTTAGTAACATGGGTGGTTATCAAAGTTGGGATAATATTCATATCAATACTAGATTTAAATCATTAGTAGATATAATTGAAACACAATATAAACAATTACACTCAGAACTTGGCTTAGTAGACCAAGTTGATTTTGAAGTAAACAACATGTGGGTCAATGTTAACTTTCCAGGTTGTCACAATAGATTTCATAGACATGTTAATCCACCGTCATTAGACAGGATTACAAGTTCATCTATCATATCTGGTACATATTATGTACATGTTCCTGAGAATTCAGGTGATTTAGTGTTTCACTCAGGTAGAGAAGATTACGCACATATGACGCATGAAGCCGCAATTGTTAGAATACCTGAAATCTTTTTAAAGAATCAAACTAATATGCATGTACGTCCTGTGTATAGAGTTAAACCTCAATCAGGGGATTTGCTATTATGGTTCTCTGATGTAATACATGGTGTTGAACATAACAAGTCTGATGAGCATAGAATTTCCATCAGCTTTAATTTAGGGTTGAAACTAAAATGAAACTAACATATTTTGAAGCCGGCAACCCATTTGCAGTTACTGAATTTCCTTTCGATGATATGTATATCACCGATGCCAAGTTTGTAAAAATCGCAATCAATGATGATTTATGGTTAGGTGTATTAACAGGAGACTATGCAAAATATATAGGGGACATATCTTTAAATGAAGTCACTACTCTAACTAATTTTATAAACATACAAACAAGACAACAAGTAACTAAAGCAGAAATAATAGATAGGATGTACTCACTTGACCAGCAAATAAAGATATTGCGTGACAAGAGTGCTGACAGAAACTTAGATATTTTTACTGAGTTTGATGAATTTGTACAATCGATACCGTAATCATGGCAAGTCTTCAAACAACAACCGCAACAAATCTTACTGTGTCTACTTCAGTTACGGCGGCATCTATAATATGTAGTAATTCAATATCCGTTCAGCAATGGTCCGGCTTTGTAGGTATACAAACACCGTATTATGATCCTACTGGAAATTATGCTAATGTGTTTGCAAACACTGCAGGTTATACTTGGATAACAGGATATATAGCAGTTCCCGCTAATCAGAGTTATAATACTAACCATGCTTTTTATTTTGCTTTATCTAGATACGGATTAGACTATACTTGGACATTTAGTGATGGATTATTGGGTCTATCTTTATATCAAGATCCGACTAATCCTAATATCAATTATTTAAGAATGACGAATTTATATAATGCAAGTTGGGCGTACGGACATTATCATATTAACATGACAGTTTTCGCACCAGCGAATGCTATAACATCTTCATATTTGACCAGAGTGAATTAAATGGCAACACTACAATCAACAACGATAAATGGGAACCTAACTGCTAATACTAGCTTTACCTCACCTTTACAAATCGCTACTACAAATAGTCAAGTTTATAGAGAATACACTGGATCTGTTTATATTCCTAGTAGTGTCAACAATCCTGTCAATTATGTAAACTTGTTTGCAAATGTCGGTGTGCATGAAAGGATGTATGGTATTCTTGTGTGGTGGGTCAACCAAAGTCAATTCCATAGTGGATCACTTACATTTCAATTAAGTGAATACGGCTTGCAAACACAGATCACACAGGATTCAAGTGGTTATTTTAGTGTTGAAAGATACAGCCCATCATATGGTACAAATTATTTGAGATTTTACAACACAGTGGGTACATCTTGGGGTAATGGCACTTATTATTTTACTGTTAGTAGAATTAGCGGATTAGGCGGTCAGTCTTTCTACAGTGATTATTTAACAACTAGGACAAGATAATGGCAACACTTCAAACAACTACGGCTCCTACAATAAGCTCATCTAATATTATTTCACCGCTAGCATATAATAGTGGTTCATTGGCATTGATAGAATATAGCGGTGTGATATCTATAAATGTTAATTCTTCTGTTGATTTAATAACCAACAATAGCGGATATGGTAGAATGACAGGCTACGGTTATTTTGTTGGTGCTACTACTGCCGCAAACCCTTATGGATATTTTTCGTTTGGGGTATCTAGATATGGAGTATTAAGCACAAATCTGATATCACTTAGTTCTGGTAACTATACATTGTCTAATTTTCAAGACCCGAATAATGCGGATATTAATTCTTTGCGATTTACTAATAATTATAGTTCAGGTACATATTCATTTTCACTTATTATACAGGCTGCTATGAGTGCTACAAGTAACGTTTTAACAAGGATAAAATAACCATGAAACACGAATTAGACGATAACTCAGTTTTGGCCTGGCCAGACGGAACTTGGTATGATGAAGACCAAAGATACGGATTTTTTACTGGACTAGCGGAATTTCAAAGAACTCGGTACCAAAGAGATAGAATGCAAGCATACCCAGCGATAGGTGATCAATTTGATATGCTATGGCATATGATGGATGATGATGTTATACCCGGAAAAAACAGTGTTTGGTATAATAAAATATTAGAAGTGAAGAATCAATTTCCTAAATCATAATTATAGCAACACTGAACAACACGATACTATGTATTCTATTGTGACCAGTTACTGGATCTACTACATTCTAAAATAACACTGTACTTCTTAAAAAGATAAGTACAGTGTGATTAACGTATTCCAACTCAATTACGATGCCAGACTACAAAACTGGTATGATTTAAGACAAAAACTCCAATTAGAAGATACTGCTACCAAATGTATAGAGATAGACAAATGGTGGCAGTACGCACCTTTGGTAAACCATTATCTACACCCACATGACATTGGCAACTGGCCTAACCCCTGGGAACTTTTGTCCGAAAATACGTATTGCTCTATTGCAAGAGCACTAGGAATGTGTTATACTTTACTGCTACTCGGTGTAACCGATATTGAGTTTGTTTTGGCTAGAAATAATACCGCAGAAGATGTGGTCTTAGTCCTGGTTGACAACGCAAAATATATACTGAATTACTGGCCAGACACCGTGATAAGTAATAATCTAAAAGATTTTAAAGTAGTAGAGAAAATAGACATTAAAAAAATAACAGACAGAATAGGTAACATATGATAATAAACGTAACTAAGCGTTCTGGTAAAAAAGAACCACTCGATCTGGCAAAATGGCAAGCCCAAGTCGCAAAAGTTTGTCAGGGCATCGCAGATGTAAGCCCAAGTATGATCGAGATTAAATCACAGTTACATTTCTACGATGGTATAACAACAACAGAAATTGATGGAATTACATTACGTGCTATTGTTGATTTGATTGACGTAGAATCAAATCCTGAAATCGGACATACTAACTATCAATACGTAGCAGGCAAACAGCGTGTAAGTATGCTACGCAAAGACGTATATGGTGATTATAATCCTCCCCGTTTATATGAAATAGTAAAGACTAACGTTGCAACTAAACTTTACACTCCTGAATTATTAGAGTGGTATAGTGAAGAAGAATGGGACAAGATGGATGACATGCTTGACCATGCTAAGGACGAAAGCTATAGCTATGCCGCCATTGAGCAATTGATTGAAAAGTATCTAGTTCGTAATCGTTCAACAAAACAAACATACGAAACACCGCAAGTTCGATATATGATTGCTGCCGCGACAGTGATGCATAAAGAAGAACCGCAATCTGCTCGTATGAAATTAATTAAGGAATATTATAATGCGGCTTCTGACGGTTTATTTACTCTCGCTACTCCTGTTCTTGCTGGCCTTGGGACTCCCACTAAGCAGTTCAGTAGTTGTGTACTCATTCGCAGTGATGATGATCTTGACTCCATTTTTGCTAGTGGAGAAATGATGGCTAAGTATGCTAGCAAACGTGCTGGCATAGGTTTAGAGATCGGTCGTCTACGTCCACTAGGTTCTCCCATACGTGGGGGAGAAATCATGCACACTGGAATGATACCTTTCTTAAAGAAGTGGTTCGGTGATCTACGTTCATGTTCACAAGGAGGCATTCGTAATGCATCTGCTACGGTTTTCTATCCCATCTGGCATCATCAATTCGATGACCTTATTGTTCTCAAAAACAATCAAGGAACCGAAGAAACCCGAGTACGCCACATGGATTACGGTGTGGTGCTTTCTTCATTCTTTTGGAGAAGATTCAAGAATAAAGAGAATATTACCTTCTTTGACCCTAATGAAGTTCCCGACCTCTACGAAGCGTTCTACTCAAATACTGCGCTGTTCGAGGAATTATATGTTAAGTATGAAAAAAATAAAAGCATCCGCAAGAAAGTAATGAGTGCTGAGGAAGTCTTCAAAGGAGGCATTCTCAAAGAACGTACAGATACTGGCCGTATCTATTTGGTATTCATAGACAATGTAATGAATCAAGGTCCGTTTGACCCCGAATACCATACAATTTACCAGAGTAACTTATGCTGTGAAATTCTATTACCTACTAAACCTTTTAAACGTCTAGATGATGACTCTGGCCGTATTGCTTTGTGTACTCTTGGAAGTATTAACTGGGGAGCTTTCCGTAATCCAGAAGATATGCGTAGGGCTTGCAGGATACTTCACCGTTCTCTTAACAATATCCTCGATTACCAAGACTTCCTAAGTATCCAAAGCAAACTATCTAATGATGAAATTCGTCCACTAGGGATTGGCGTTACAAACTTAGCATACTGGCATGCAAAGCGTGGATACAAGTATGGTGAAAAAGATGCACTGCAAGATGTTAAGACATGGATGGAACATCAAGCATACTATCTAACCGAAGCAACTGTAGAATTGGCACAAGAACGCGGACGTTGTGAGCACAGTGACCAAACATATTATGGACAAGGTATCTTCCCGTGGGAACGTAGAGCAAATGGTGTCAATGAACTAGCAAACTTTGCCCCGGAACTAAACTGGGAAGGTCTACGTGCTAACATGAGAGCATATGGAGTCCGTAACGCTACACAAATGGCTATCGCTCCTGTAGAATCTAGTAGTGTCGTTATCAATAGTACAAACGGCATCGAAATGCCAATGAGTTTGATTACAGTTAAAGAAAGTAAAGCAGGATCGTTCACACAAGTTGTTCCTGAATATCATAAGTTGAAGAACAAGTATCAATTGATGTGGGAACAGAAAGATTGCGATGCGTATCTAAAGACCGCCGCCGTGTTGCAAGCATACGTTGACCAATCAATCTCAACAAACACATTCTATAATCCTGCACACTTTGCTGATAGAAAAGTTCCTACAACATTGATTGCTAAGAATCTAATGCAAAGTCAATTGTGGGGTATCAAAACATTCTACTATAGCTTGATTAACAAAGCAGGTAGTAAACAACAAGAAGAAACAGAAGCGCCACTAGAAGCAATCGACTTTGATGAACAAGAAGATTGTGAGGCATGCAAGCTATGAGTAAACAACAATACAATTTAAACACCAAAACAGATTATTTGAATAGAAAAATGTTTTTGGACCCGGAAGGTCCCGTAACCATTCAAAGATTTGAGGAAGTCAAATACAAAAAGATTGCTGACTTTGAAACAACGGCTCGTGGTTTCTTTTGGGTACCAGAAGAAATCAGTTTGACAAAAGATGCTAATGATTTTAAGGATGCAAGTGAAACCGTTCGTCATATTTTTACTAGTAACTTACTCCGCCAGACTGCTTTGGATAGCCTTCAGGGCAGGGGTCCTAGCCAGATTTTTACGCCGGTTGTCAGTCTTCCTGAACTTGAAGCACTAGTATACAACTGGACATTCTTTGAAACAAACATTCATAGTCGCAGTTATAGTCACATCATTCGTAACATCTACAACGTACCTAAAGAAGTATTCAATACTATTCATGACACTAAAGAGATTGTTGATATGGCAAGTAGTGTGGGCATGTATTATGATGCACTGCACAGAATCAACTGCTTGAAAGAAGTGGGCGGGGACGTAAAAGAAGGTGAGCACATTAAAGCTATCTACTTGGCTCTACATGCAAGTTATGCATTAGAAGCGTTCCGCTTCATGGTATCATTTGCCACGTCATTGGCAATGGTTGAGAACAAGATTTTCATCGGTAACGGTAACATCATCAGTTTGATTCTGCAAGATGAACTATTGCACAAGGGTTGGACAGCTTTCTTAATCAATCAAGTTGTCAAAGAAGATTCACGCTTTGCTAAAGTAGCAGAAGAATGCAAAGAAGAAGTTTACAAAATCTACATGGATGTTATCCGTGAAGAAAAAGCCTGGGCAGATTATCTATTCAAGTTTGGTCCGGTGATTGGTCTAAACGCAACAGTGCTAAAAGATTTTGTTGACTATACAGCAGTAGGTGCATTGAAAGAAATTGGCATCAAATATCTAGAGCCTCACCCAAAGAGCACACCTATCCCGTGGTTCAACAAACACGCTGATACTAGCAAGAAACAAACAGCATTGCAAGAAAACGAATCAACTAATTATGTCATTGGTGTTATGAGTGACGCAATTAATTATGATGAACTACCGAATTTATAATAAGGAAATTAAATGAAAAAACGTAACTACACACAAGAGACAGTCAGAAAATTACAAGGCAGTGTTCAAGTAGAACACACTATGGCAAAATTAGGAGCAGCCAATCTAAGAATGTTGCTGGCAAACGAACCATACATTAACACATTGGGTGCATATAACGGACAACAAGCAGTTCAACATGCTAAAGCAGGACTCAAAGCAATTTATCTAAGTGGTTGGCAAGTAGCTGCCGCAAACAATACACAGAACACAACGTATCCAGATCAAAGTTTGTACCCAGTTGACAGTGTGCCTAAAGTTGTCAAGGGCATCAACAATGCTCTACGCCGTGCTGACCAAATTGAATTTAGTGAAGGTCAAGTAACTACTGATTACTTCTTGCCTATTGTAGCAGACGCAGAAGCAGGGTTCGGTGGTGCATTGAATGCATATGAACTAATGAGTGCTATGATTGAAGCAGGCGCCGCAGGTGTACACTACGAGGATCAGTTGGCGAGTGAAAAGAAATGTGGTCACTTGGGTGGCAAAGTGTTAGTACCAACAAGTCAAATGATTCGTACATTGAACGCCGCACGATTAGCCGCAGACGTTGCTGGTGTAGATACAGTTATCATGGCACGTACAGATGCCGAATCAGCGACATTAATTACATCAGACCACGACCCATTAGACAAGGAATTTATTATCAATGAACGAACAGAAGAAGGCTTCTACAAATTTAGAAACGGTCTCGATGCTTGCATTGCAAGGGGCTTGGCTTACGCTCCATATGCAGACCTATTATGGTTCGAAACTAGCACCCCAGACATTAAACAAGCAAAGAAATTTGCAGACGCAATACACGCAGTATTCCCGGATCAAATGCTGGCTTACAACTGTAGTCCGTCGTTTAACTGGCGCAAGTTCCTAAGCGAAGAAGAATGTGAAACATTCCAGAGAGAATTAGGTGCATTGGGTTATAAATTCCAATTCATCACATTAGCAGGGTTCCACTCAGTTAATCTTGCTACATTTGAACTAGCAGAAGCATATAAAGCACGTGGCATGGCTGGATACAGTGAAATGCAACAACGTGAGTTTGCTGCCCAAGACCGAGGTTTTACAACAGTCAAACATCAACGTGAAGTTGGCGTAGGATATTTTGACTTAATTAGCGAAGCTGTTGGATCTAAATCAACTACTGCGTTAGGTAGCAGTACTGAATCAGATCAATTTCATTGATTAAAAGGAGAATAAAAATGAAAGCAATCGTATGGAGTAAGTATCATTGTCCCTATTGCGACCAAGCAAAAGCATTATTGAATCAAAAAGGTATTGAATTTGAAGAACGCAAGATTGGTGACGGGTACACAAAAGAAGATTTACTAGAAGCAGTCCCCACAGCACGTACAGTGCCACAAATCTTCTTAAACGAACAGTTAATTGGTGGGTTCAATGAACTGAAACAACATTTTTTAAAGGCAGCATAATGCAAGTAGCACTAAAACCAGACACAGTTTACACATTTAAAATGAACAGCGGCGAAGAAATGGTCGCTAAAGTTATTCAAGCAGGCGGAGATTGGATTCTATTAGAAGAACCAGTCTCTATTGCACCCGGTCCACAGGGCATGGGTTTGATTCCCAGCTTGTTTACCGCAGATCCGAAGGCTGAAATTAAGCTAAATACTAATAGTGTTAGTCTTGTTTCCGAAACAGATGACTCTGTAAAGATGAAATATTTGGAAGCAACAACTGGTATCAAAGTACCAGATAAGAAACTTATATTAGGATAATATGGCGCAATTGAGTAGGGTAGGTGATGCAAATCAGACAGGTGGCAAGATCATGCGTGGCGCAAGTACTGTTTTTGCAAATGGAATTCAAGTTGGCTTACACGTAAGTCAAATAACTCCACATGCACCGTGGGGTAAACCTCACCCTCCTCACAGAGCAGCCACAACTACAGGCGGTAGCCCTACTGTGTTCGCAGAGGGCAGTCCTGTTCTTAGAGTAGGGTCAGGAAACAGTTGCGGTCATAGTATCGTAGAAGGTAGTCCTGATGTGTTTTGCCCATGAGTGATACAGGTAAGCAAAGCCCTCTAGGCGTCAATTCACTATCATCAATACTTCAAAACGTTGGGTTAACAATCAACCCTGAAGTAACAAACCGTGCCGGCAGTAGTAGAAATTATACTAACTATACATATGGATCTATTGTACAAGGCTCATGTTTACGTTTATTAACATGGGCTATCAATGATGCATATTTACGAGGGGTAATGTCATCTAGTACATATGATAACTTAATATCAATTGGCGAAGATACTATACCTGCACTAGGTAACAGCAAAGCTCCTACTTATACCTGGACCGGCCCTGCGAATACAGGAACATCAGAGAGTGAAGCCGCACAGACTTATTCATGGTTACCCTACGATCACACTAATGATATAACACAATGGGGTTATATAAGATTGCCCTGTCTTCAAGCATGGAATGATTTTAATTATAATGGTGATGGTAGTGAAACTGTACCTATATATAAAGACTTTACACAATCTTGGATGATGGGGTATGCATTCGTAGATTATTCAAATGTCGCAATTACCGCTATGGCAACATCGCCTACGTTCCTAGAAGGCACGTACAGTAATATGGATGACTTAATTAGTGCTGATATTACAGGTGTTAATCTAGCAACTAGAGCATTCGGTGATGACTTGATTAAAACGGGTAAAGTAATAGACCTTGCCAATATAGATTCTTTTGGTCTACCTAGTGTACTATTAAGAACTATTAGAAAATACAATGCAATGACACAATCATTGAGTTTAGCATTGATTGCGAGTGGAATAGAAACAGCAGAAACAGAGAAGATTGTCAATGGTATCATACAGCCCACTGAATTACAAGAAAGCCAGATGTACGGAGCCTTCAGTATTATAGTTGGGGTAGATTTACAAGATATACTTATTCCGTTGAACTGCACTACCACCAACTTAGAATCATTAGCAGATTTATTGAATCCAATGAAACTATTACCTAATAGTTACATGTCATTAACAGTCCCAGTCTATAATGCCAACCCAGGTCCAACAAATAGCAAGACATATTACCCTGTTTTTGGTACGGGTAGTGTAAACCCTGCATTAAGCTCACCGGCGATTGTTAAACAAGTAGGGGCACAAATCCCATCAGGTAGACCATCAGTCAAATCCTCAGTAAAATCTACTAGTGGATTCAACAGAGTGGCAGTACTTCCTACTTCTAGTGGTGGTGGCGATTTTGTCGCCGGTGGAGGAGCATACAACGGGACATGGGAACAAATTCTTGCAGAAAAACAACAGCGTGACATTGCTATTTGGCAAAAAGTTAAATCTACACCACCGGGCCCGGGCTATCAATGGGATGAAAGTGGCAGTAGGTGGTTATCGCCTGACGAGTATGCATGGGCCTCATTGTCAGTTGAAACTCGCAGAGAGGTTATTAGAGAAAAGACCGAGCAACTCGGTACTGATGCTTACGTATTTAATAGTTCAGATGACACACAAGCTGTGATAGACCTTGCAAAGTCTAAGGGGGTAATCTAATGGCTTTAAACATTCAACTTTTGAGTCAAGGTTTTGGATCTTATTTAAAAAATATCTTGCCTGATGAAGTTGCTACTGCCGCAGGTGCATTTGCCACAGCAATGCGACAAGTTAAGAATATAGACTCTATACCGATAGAAAAGTTTGCACAAGTCGCAAGTAATATCGAATCTACAAAAAATCTAGACCAAATTAACGGAACAAATGTTCCGGTTAGTGTAGACTTAGCAAATACAGGATCACCTCTAATTGCATTAGGTGACGGCCCGTATGGCACCTATACTATGTCTAATATATTAGGTGCAATGTCCGGTCTCCCCTATCCATGGGCTAAGATTGAATCAAGCATTCAATCATTACAAACAACTAAGTTAGCAAACATATACGACCAATTGTACCTAGCAGTTGAATGGGAACCTGCAACAATGTCGATTGCTTTTGCATCGACTTATAATGTATTAGTGCAACCTTATATTGAACCCGATCCCTCTGCGTTTCCGCCAGTCGCGGGACAACCTAGAATTGATGATTGGTATTATACAATAACATTTGATTTAGCAGACCAAGGTGGCGGATACTATCGTGGCAGGGCAATTGCTCCTATTATTTCTTTTAGTCCTAATAACTGTGGTGCATCTGCATCCGTAACGTCAATGGGTCAAGATAACGCTAACGCGGGATCCAACGGTGGAGGAACGTATGGGAGAATTTTAGGTATTACAAGAAATTTTGGATCACCTTATATGTATGCAACTACGTCAGTTTGGCAAGCAAGTGCACCATCAGCGCCCGCTAAACCCGTAGAGACAGTCACAATACAAACACCCCCTATAGACACACTTGCAATATTAACAGATGGATCTATACCCACAACAGGTACTAACAGTACACCGGGGTATACAGCACGAACAGTCGGGGCTTCCACACTAAGTCCTACATGGGCATCTGGATCTCTTAATAATGTTATTGATGCATATATAGCACAAGCCAACACAGAAATAACTGCAATAAAAACAAACAACCCTCTCGGATCTGCGGCGTTGAATGACTATTACGATCAAACTGGAGTTGCATTAACATTAGAACAACGTGCAAGAGAAGTTTGCTACGACCCTGTACCAGTACCAAAGAATACCCAACTGAGCAAGTTCCCTACAACATTATATGCATTCATCGACGGAGTACCAACATACTCAGTGAATACTGAGCCGCATATGTATGCACAGACACTAGAAGCAATTAGTGACCACACGTTGATAGGTGGACAGAGCATGGTTGGTATGATGAGACAGGAGCGTAACCAAGCACGATTATTAGAAGCAGGCATACAACTAGACAATAACATATCAGGTGATTTAGATCCGTTGTCTACTAAGATATTAATTGCTAACGGTGTTCTAACTACATCACACGGTACAACTCCTGTTGCTAATATGTACCCACCACCTGATCAATTGGGAATTTATGATCCTGTGCCAGATCGTTATTATATTACAGACCCCGGTCTCATTTCAGGAGTTGACACCCCAGCTGACGATGGCATTGGACAACCTGCAGGTGTAGACGGTGTTTCTGGAATTAATACAGCAACTCTACCTAGTCCGTTACCGACCGGTGCAGCGGAAGAACCTGGAAGTCTTGCAGGTTCTAGATATCAAAATATCATACCGACTCAACTCAACACAGCATATACTTCAGGTGTACTACCATCATCAGTGTATTCTGTAAAAGAAGCAATCGACCAAGTTATCAAGTGTAACTGCGATTGCTGGATAAACTAACCAAAACTCTTTGGTAAAAACCGTTTCTGATGTATAATCAGAGAAAGGAGCAATATGCTTACTACTAACCTTACCAAAATCATTCACTTTATGATTTTGATAATGGGTTTATTTATTGTATTTCCTAAACAAGTTGTTAACGAAATACCCGAACCCATTAATATGAAACTATCTAATGTTGACTCAAAACAACTCGCATGCCTAGCTAAAAATATCTTCCACGAAGCAGGACATGAAACAATAAAAGGGCAAGCTGCCGTTGCCTATGTCGTATTAAATCGTGTTCAACATGGGTTTGGGAAAAATCCCTGCCAAGTTATATATCAAAAAAATACGATTAATGATAAACTAGTATGTCAGTTTAGTTGGGTGTGTGAGGGGAAACCCGATCCAAATAAGAATAGTTATCGTTATAAAGTTGCTGAACAAGTAGCATACGATGTTATGGTCAATGGAAAATACAAAGATGTATTGCCCGGATCAGCGTTATTCTTCCATAATACTACAGTAGATCCTATGTGGCCGTATAAACAAGTAGCACAAATAGGTGGACATATCTTCTATTCTAAAGCCAAGAAAGTATCGCAACAGAAATCTAAAGATTAAATATCACTCTATGACATATTTATTTACAAGTGAATCTGTGTCCGAAGGACACCCCGACAAAGTAGCTGATGCAATCAGCGATGCCGTTTTAGACTTAATGATGGCAAAAGAAGACCCAACCTTACGTTGTGCTTGCGAGACATTGGTAACAACCAATATGGTTACAGTCGCAGGGGAATACAAAGGTGTCTTACACAAAGAAGAAGTTGAATCTGCTATACGTAAAACTATCAAAGATATTGGTTATGAACAATCAGGTTTTGACTGGCGCACAGTAAAAATCTACAATGAACTGCATGGACAAAGTGCAGACATTGCACTGGGCACTGATAGTTTCGGTGCAGGCGATCAAGGATTGATGTTTGGTTATGCATGTAACGAAACAGACAACTACATGCCCGCCGCTATCTATTACAGTCATAGAATTGTTGAAGCATTAACACATGCACGAAAGAACAAAACTGTTGATTGCTTGGGACCTGATGCCAAGAGTCAAGTTACTTTCGAGTACAATGACGATGGCACACCAAAGCGAATTGCTAAGGTTGTTTGCTCCACACAACACACAGAAGATGCTGATATCAATGCAGTTAGATTGGTTGTCAAAGACATTATCAAAAACGTTTTACCCAAGGAGTATGTAGATGCAAATACTGAGTTTTATATCAATCCTACTGGTCGCTTTGTCATTGGCGGCCCTGATGGGGATACTGGGCTTACTGGCCGCAAAATCATTGTAGACACATACGGCGGCTACAGCCCACACGGTGGCGGTGCATTCAGCGGTAAAGATCCAACTAAAGTTGATAGGTCTGCGGCATATATGATGCGCTACATTGCCAAGAACATCGTAGCAAGTAAACAAGCACCCTGGGCTACATGCCAAGTTAGTTACGCAATTGGGTTAAAAGATCCGATGAGTTTCTACGTTGAAACACCTGATACTAAACTTAGTCGTTACTTAACCGAGTGGGTTAATAAGAACGTAGACTTGACACCAAAAGGAATTATTGATAAATTCAAGCTATTCAGACCTATCTATAGCATGACTACAAATTATGGTCATTTCGGTAAACCCTATCTCCCATGGGAAGATACAAACTTATTTTAAGATGAACACTAGTCCGGATCGCGGATCATTTCACATTGAATGTGAACTCAAGCGAGTCGAAGAAGGTGATAAAACACCCGAAGAGGCAGAAGAAATGATTGAGTTTTACAAGTCATGGGAAGAACGCCGCCGTGAGCATGAGGCAACTGACGAGTGGAAAGTAGATAATATGGAATATGATCTACGATCTACCAAGTGGATTTGTGACAAAGCAAAAGCAAGCGAAGCATACGCACAAAACATTTACGCCGCAATCTGTAACAACGAATTCACTAAGAATGATGTTTGGCCTTTACTGCAAGGTAAGACTTGGAGTGCTAGTTGGCGCAGTGCCGGTGGCATCGTTGCTAACATGGTAGAAGAAGGTGACTATATTGATTGGTACTGTAGTGGTATTCACAATGATTGGACTGATGAAGAATTTACCAACTCAACTAAAGAACAACAGGAACGATACCTATACATGAAGAACAATTTTGTCGGAGAAAGTGTAGTCACTGATGAAATCAGAGAAGACCTGCTGAAATTGGGATGGATTGTAGTCCCCGAGAACCCAAAAGAATAAATACAAAAAGGATATTAATATGGCTTACAGTAATCAAGTTATTGACCACTACGAAAATCCTCGAAACGTAGGATCTTTCGACAAAGATGATGTTGATGTTGGCACTGGAATGGTGGGTGCCCCGGCTTGCGGTGATGTAATGAAACTGCAAATTAAAGTAAATCCTAACACAGGAGTAATAGAAGATGCCAAATTTAAGACATATGGGTGTGGGTCGGCAATTGCTAGCTCAAGTCTTGTCACGGAATGGGTCAAGGGTAAAACAGTTGACGAAGCAGGAACAATTAAAAACTCCCAAATCGCAGAAGAACTCGCCCTCCCCCCGGTCAAAATTCACTGCTCGATCTTAGCAGAGGACGCTATCAAAGCGGCAATAGAAGATTACAAAAAGAGGCACTAAATGTCAAATGAACTTGCTAAGTTTTTAAACTCACGTAGACGTTTTCGTGACGAGAACGCAGTTAAAAAACAAGTAAAGATTGCAAAATCGCATGGTCTAGGATTTCATGACCAATCAATCAAAGAACCTCATAGATTAGCAAAGCATCACGCTATGGATTGTGGTCAACCCGGTTGTATGATGTGTGGTAATCCACGCAAAACACACAAAGATAAATTAACTGCACAAGAAAAGCGCCTGTTTCAAGACGTTGAAAAAACTACAGACCGACATAGTAACGGTCTAATATCTGATGACAACGATTAAATGAATTTCTCTACGTCAAAGACTTCATTAAAGTGTTGACCTAGAGAATCATTGTTGTACCACCGTACACTTAGTATAAGGCGTTTCGTTGGATTTAAATTTGTTACAGCATGTACTACGTCAGTGCGTACAAATGTGGGTACGTCAATAGTCACTGAATCTACTTTAACAAGTTTCTTAGGATCAACTACCATAGATGAGTTGATATTTCCGAAACCATAATCCCCGTCTACTAAATTATCTTTTGGACAATCATACCACTCCATAGTAGTATTTTCCCAACCAATCACAGGGAAGTTTAATCCGATCGGCGACCTGTTTGCTATCAACCCATCGATGTGAGGGTCAAGCAATTCGTTAGGTGGTGTAAGATAAAATCTACAAAGCCGTACGGGTATTTTAGAATTTGATATGATAAAATCAAAGAATGTAGGGCATGTATTTTTAAACCTGTCTCTATACACATCCCAGTATCTTGTATTTTTACTAACATCATCACTAGTAAAATTTACTAATTCTTCACGCATTACTGTATAGTTTGGTACATTGATTTTTTGATAGTATAACATATTACGATTTTAGTTGAGCCCAATCAAATTCAAACGCGGAATCTAATTTTTCATAGATAACCCATTGTTTAGTATGTTGTATTGTGACTGGATAATCTAATTCTTCCATTCCACTGAAAAACAAATGCTTGGGTTCTCTGTTAGTAATTCTATCTGATTTCTCACCTAATCTATTGCGCTTGAATATATTGGGCATTAGTTTATTGTATTCGTTAAAGCACAGTGCAATAATTTTAACATCATTTTCTAGGCACCATTGTTTGTGTAACGGTAGCAAGTAATCTCTTATTAAAACACGATGCCTGTGTTGATGATCTACCCATGTTCTTGTTCCAGCGAGTGCAATATCTGATGAAAAATTGCTTTTATAAACCCCACCGCATGCAACTACACTGTCGTTTTCTTTTAATATATAAAACTCACCGTTTCCGTTCTTGAATCTATTAGTGTATTCTAAAATGTATGGAAGTGTATTTGGCTTTTCTTTCCATGAATCATTCCACATATTTTCATATGCTGGTTCAGATGAGTTTATACTTTTTAGATAGTTAAAAAATTCAGACTTATCTAGTAACGAACTATATGTGTCACTTGTTATCATAAATCACATAGTCCTCGTACCTGTGAATATTATCATCTATGTTTTTATGTACCATGTCTTCTTTTATAAGACCGTAGTATACAATCAATAGCTTACTATGCCCGATGTAAAAGTCTGTACCATGTCTAACGTTAAAATCATCATAAACCCAAGTGTTAGTATCTTCAGGTAATGTCTGATATTTTTTCTCACCTGCAGAATTAAGGTAGTAAAAATTTGGTCTGACATTGTTATCATAAAGTAGAGAACGAATGCCCATTACTTTCGTAAGAGCGTCATGGTGAGGAGTGACAGGTTGTGCGCTAGAAACAACACGCATACAATGTATATCCATTGGAAAATCGTCAATGTTATCAAACAGAGAACTAAACAGTTCCGGGCAATTTACGTTTTTTGTTTGATAGCCGCCCCATCTGATAGGATCAGTGCCCGGTTTTACATAGATATCAAAACCACGCCACAGTGCTTGTCCTCTGTTATGAGTACCTGCAATTTTTGGTATAAACTTCATTTCAGTATACCACAAATCCCACCATGTATTCCAGTCATTAGGTTTCACTATGGGAAAACTCAACGGTGAAGATATCAGACTATTTCTATGCATGAGCATATTTATTCAATAAATAGTTGACATTCAAATAACGACAATGATCCGACAATTAACCATTGATGATGCACCATCAGTTAGGCACATTAGTTCACTAAAAGATAGGTCTAGTAACTCCGCTGAGACAGTAGACCAGACCTACGCCAAGTACTATGAACCTAACGATACTTATTTTATGTTTGGTTATTTTGAAGATGATGAATTGATAAGTTGGATCAATATTTCATTTTATGAAAATACGTTTCGTGGAAGATTTTGGGTGATATCTAATCTAACTACCTCTAGATTCAATAATGCATTTACTTTCGGTAGACCTGAAATCGGAATACTGATTCAGTACGTTTTTAAATTTGCCGAGAGTAGAAAATACTATAGATATTTTTATTGTGTGCCCGAGAAATGGGAGCATGTATATGAACGTCAATGGAAGAAGAATACATTAGTTGATACTGGCAAGTATACATTAGAATTGTTTGACAGAGTACCAGCTAACACAAAACCTGAGTTCGAGCTTTATTGGAAATTAATGGGGCAACAAATGAAACCGGATGTTACTCTCATTAAAGCACGAACACTAAGACAAGAATTCATAGACCGATTAGAACAAACGAAAGAATAAATGAAAGCAGACTGCATATTATTATACGGAAATTCCTTAGTGCCTACATCTAAATATGCAGGTACTTTTAGGATAGCTACTGAGTTACGAAATCACGGGTACACCGTGCAATGTATTGACTTGTCTGCATACAAAACAGTTGATAAAGATTTCCTAGAAGTCATGGACAATCTTATAGGACCTAACACATTGTGGATTGGTGTTAGCACTACATTTCTATACGATGTTCTAGGATACCCTTTTTATAAATCAGAATCAACGTTTAACAAAAAATATGCACATCGTCCTGAAATATCATCGGGTATAGAGTATTTTACAAAATTTGTAAAAGAACGCAATCCCAATGTCAAGTTTATTTCCGGTGGCTCACGCAGATTCATGTTAGACAAGCATGGCTTTAAAGTATTCAGAATGAACTCTGACAAAGAAATTATAGAGTTCACTGATTGGTGTTCAAAAAGATCAAAGTCATTTAGATTAGACTTCATGGGTAACGTTATCGATGGTAGTGAATTTGCAGGGTTCACCGAGAGTCAAATTTTGTATACACCGGAAGATAACATAGAACCCATTGACACTTTGCCTATCGAAGTTAGTAGAGGATGTATTTTCAAATGCAAGTTTTGCAGTTTTCCCTTGAACGGAAAAAAGAAGGGTGAGTGGATAAAACATTCTAATATATTATTAGATGAATTCAAGCGCAACTATGAGGTACACGGTGTAACAGACTATTCGTTCTCGGATGACACGTATAATGACAGTGAAGAAAAAGTTAAAAGATTATATGATGAAGTTTACAGTAAGCTAGATTTTAAACTAAACTTCACTACGTACATTCGACTAGATTTAATGATGCGATTCCCTGATACAGTGGGATATCTAAAAGAGTCTGGATTAAAATCTGCTGTGTTTGGTATCGAAACTATAAATCATGAGTCAGGTAAACTAATAGGCAAGGGTGTTGACCCAATGGCTCAATTTCAATTCATCGAAAACATAAAAAGCAACGAGTTCAAAGACATACTGACATACTCAGGATTCATTATGGGCTTGCCTAAAGATCGTCCTGATGAAATGGAAAGAATGGAAGAATTTCTTTTCTCAGATAAGAATAAGTTAGATGATTTCATCGTAGAACCTTTGTTCATCACACCCAATCATTTTGAAAATAAGAACAGAACATTCTATTCTGAATTTGATTTAGAGTATGAAAAGTATGGGTACACTTGTTACGAACAGATTGAAGACTCTCCATATACTGAAATACGTTGGAATAACTCAGTAACTGGAATGACGTTTGATGATGCATTTGCATTTTCCAGAAGAATGAATGACAAGATTAAACGATCGGGAAGATTTAAGATCGGTGGATTTGGGTACGCATGGTTTAGAAGTTTAGGAATAGATCCTAATGATTTGATGACCCTTAGTCGTGTAGATATATACAAAAAATACGACATACAAGGATTGTTAGAGAAGAAAAAACAAAGATACAGAAACACCTTACTGGATATAGTAAAGAGATAACATGTTTTATAAGAATAATTGGTTTTCATACTCATACGATTCTGTAGAGTTTGGTGAGAAAAAGTCCCCTAAATCTGAGTTCTCGGTAGAACTAAAACCCACAATAACTTCAGTAAAATCATATTACGAGGAGCTAGCAGAAAATGCAAAACGAATACGTGATATGTTTACTGGTAGTTTGGATTTGTTATTCTCGGGTGGTATAGACAGTGAAGTTATACTACGAATCTATTATGACCTAAAGATACCCATAAACATCTATATTTTCAAATACGAAAACAACTACAATCATAGAGAGTTCAACCAAGCCATCAAAGTATGCGAATCATTGAACGTCAAGTACAAAGCAATTGACTTCAACTTAGAAAAGTTCTTTGAGAATGAGGCGCATGATTATTGGTCTAAGGTCAACTGTCGTGGTGGAGGATGGTTGCCACATATGAAAATGACTGAGTACCTAGATGGCATACCTATGATAGGTAGCGGTGATCCATATTGGGTTAGATCAAGCAGAGACTTAGAGAATAAGTATCCATGGTATTTTGAAATCGATGAAGGTGCAAAAGCATGGACAGTATATCATAAAACAATCAATCGACCTGCAATTACAGATTGGTATGAATACTCTCCTGAAATGATTATATCACACTTGAATTTGCCACTGATTCAAGATTTGATTAATGACAGACTACCGGGTAAATTAAGTTCATTCAGTAGTAAAGCGGTAGTACACAAACAAATATGGCCCGATGTTGATATCAGGCCAAAGTTAGTTGGGTATGAAGGTGATATGCCACCTAGTTATCACAGTAAACCTGCATTCATGTTAGAATTTGATGACCAGTACAGTTCAACTGTACCGGATAAAAAATTCTTTTTTAATGAACAACAGCTTAGAGAGAAATTAGTTCTCTGATTTGTTTTCAGTAACCCACTTGCCAAAGTGAATGCAGTGATTTTCAAGTCTATTCTGTGTTTGCATGAGAGGGAAGTATTTCCCTTTTTGTGACTCTATCGCTTGAACATCCTCGTGAAACACATCTTCTAGTGTTTCAAAATCTTTACGCTTCTCAGTAGTAGTAGCTGGATCATAATAGAATTGTGTGATCCAATCGAAGCCGAATTCATTGTTAATATCTTTGGGAATAGTATAGTTAACTGATACACAACCCTTGCTGTACTCAATGAATGTGAAGGGATAGATAAACAACCACCATCCGGTGCTACATGTTTGCAAAATCCAACCATCGCCCTCGTCCATACCTATGTCATCTAGGTCAGTAACTGCGCTAAGAGCAGGGTGAATACCACCGTTCCATATATGTAACAAGTCTGCTTGAATCTCCATCATCCATAACCAACTACCGTTACTAGTACCATGCAACGAATGACTATATTGTAGATTAGTCTCACTAGCAAGGTCATCAACCCAATAATGATCTGGTTCTACAAAGTCTTTGAACACTAACCCAGATCGACCAACTGATGCTTTACCGCAACCTAAGTTCTTGGGATTGTTGATAGGTATACCATGTCTGTCCCATTGAAAATTGTGAAACTTACAGGTGATATCATCTACAATTTCACCCGCATGGTGCAACGGATACATTCTATGTGGGCAGAAACGATGAAATAGATTGGTTACATTTTCTGTGCCCTGATTGAGAATATACTCGGGGGCTACAAAATTTCCTTGTTTTAGGGCTGCTGAGTGAGCCAAGACCTTTGGTAATTTTTTTAGCATATTGAGATTATAAACTTTTATTTAGCCAGTTACTAGCTGTTAGGAAACCTTATTTTTTGCGTTAACGTGTTAATTTTATAAATATCATGTAAGACACACAAAGGATATTATGAACAAAGTATTTACAACACTTCTAGTAGCTCTGGCTACATTTTTTTCCATTAATTCACATGCATTTGATATCAAGGCCAAACCCATTGAAGTCGTAATGCCATTTGCCCCTGGTGGTGGTGTAGACCAATCATTCAGGCATTTGCAAAAGTATGCCGCAGAACAGGGTATCGTAATGAATGGGGTGTACAAGCCCGGAGCAGACGGATTGATAGGTTCAACTGAACTACATAAATCACCCAATGATGGTTACACTATTAGTGTTACTACTGCAGGAGTGTTAGCAAATTACTATCTAAAGAATGACAACCGTTTTATTATCGTTACGGGAATCAAAGATAGTATTGGTGCGTTTTTAACATACGAAGGCAGCCCTTATAAGACAATCGAAGATGTTGAACGTGCGGTACGCAACGGAGATAACGTCAGATTTGGTTACGGTGCACCGGGTCAGCACATGTTATTAACACAATGGTTTGATTTTATCAAGCCTAACAAAGAACCATTAATGGTACCATATAAAGGTGGCGGCCCTGTCATTAATGACTTGACTGGCAAGCACATTGATATTGCACAAGTCCCAATGGTCGTAGTCAAACAATTGATTGATAATGGAAAGCTGAGACTTATTTCATTGACAGGATCAAAAGTAGATGAGTATAATGTTCCATTAATGGAAAACAAGTATAAGGGCTGGGATAAAGTAGACGGGTTTGTTGTTGCACTACCACAAGGTACTGACCCGCAGATTGTTAAAGTCTACAGCGATTTCATGCGTAAGTATCTTAACGATCCTAATGTGAAGCAAGACTTTGCAAAAGAATATTCTATCGCTGTACCGTTTGGCCCTAATCACATCGAAAGAACAATCGAAGTTGCAAAGGTAAAACTTAAAAAGATTAATGACACTACGAAGTAAGAAGTACCAAGTCATATTGTTTTCTGATATTTTCAGAAAACTACATGGCAAAGGTATGGGAGTCTATAGATTAGCAAATCATCTACGAATGCATGGATACAAAGTAAAAGTAATTCATGCATTCAACAAATTAACAGATGACCAGTTTTTAACGCTAGCATCTAAGTTTATAACAGACGAAACACTGGTGGTAGGCTTAGGTGCTACCGTCATGGCTGACCTAGAAAACTCTAAATTCTTTGGTATTGATGAATCTCACGTAAGACATAGGTTTGAAACATTACAAAAAACATATCCAAACGTAAAGTACTGTTTGGGAGGCGCCCAAGCAACAGGTGCAACAGATGACTTCTTGCAACGATTTGACTACTTTGACTTCATCATTAAAGGTCAAGGAGAAATTGCATTCTTAGAACTGTTCAATAAAAACAAAACAGAATCTTTGCAAATACTTTCAGACAAAGACTATCCCTTTAATGATTTTAACATCAGCTTCAACACATTCAACGAAGATGATGATGTACAAGAGGGAGAAGGATTACCCATTGAAATAGCACGTGGTTGTATTTTCAAATGTCAATTTTGTGGGTATGATCTGACTGGTAAAAAGATGGGTGATTATGTCAAGCACAAAGACATACTACGTGAAGAATTAATACGCAACTACAACGAACACGGAACCACTGATTATTACGTTGCAGACGAAACTATAAATGACAGTGAAGAAAAAGTAGATATGCTACTACAGTCTGTTAGTGGACTACCGTTCAGACCAACGTTTGGTGGGTTCTTGCGCTTAGACTTAATATGGAAATATCCATCGATGGCAGACAAACTACGTGACTGGGGATTAGAAGCATGTAGTTTTGGTATTGAGACTATCAATGATGCTAGTGGTAAAGCAGTAGGCAAGGGTTTGGGTAGAAAACGCATTGACGAAACATTAACAATGTTACGAAAAGTTTGGAAAGACGATGTGTTTACAAACGCTAGTTTTATTTTAGGATTAAAATACGACACACACCAAACCGCAATAGAATTAGACGAGTGGATACACCAAATGTTCATTGAGAAAAAGCTACATACTGTGTTCGTCAAACCATTATATATTATGCCCGGCACCGGTATCAGTGTTCTAGACAAGCAATACAGTGAAAAGGGTTATAGAATTATGCCTATCATTGATGCGTCATTCACTAGCGACCGTACCAGATCAGTCGTAGAGACTGATTGCATAACATGGCAAACTGACACATATGATTACACGCAAGCAAGCAAAGATGCTGACTATATTCATGAAAAATACAATAAAATGAAGGTATGCAAAGGTAAGATAGGTAAGCATAACTTTGCTTACGTAAAATCTCTATTACCTGACCAATACAAAAAAGAGTTATTGAATGTTGTCATTAATGACGTACCTTTTACAGGCATGACAGTGCAACAAACTGAACAATACATTAATGATTTGGACATTGCCCACTTCAATAAATACATCACACTACTAGGAAAATAATAATGGATATCAATATATTTGCCGATAGAGTAAAGTACAAGTCTTTACCTAGCGATTTCAATCACCAAGAAGGCGCAAAATACAAGAGTTCTTATGAATACACAAAAACATTCAGTAACTATCACTTTGACAAGTTCAAAGAAGAAAAAGAAGGTGAATGGTATGCTAGACTTGGTAGATTTGAGGGTAACTGGTCTAATGAAGTAGACATGATTATTGAAAAATCTAAAGAGTTAGGATGGGATGAAAGCACTAAGCAAGGATTGCGTCCCGGTTTTAAAGGTGGTGAAACACCTATGCGTGAACAAGAAGAATATGACCGTGCTAAACACGGATTGACTGACATAGACCAAACTCAACTTACGTTAGAGAGCTATTTGAATCAGTTTGATTTTGTTAAGAAAATGGTAGACCATTGGAAACTAGAAAATCCTAGCTACAGAGTGCATGTACAGATGCCCGGTCAGTTCTTTGGTATGCACATAGATAAGTTATGGCATCGTAACCCTGAAGATCCTGCACGTATTGTACGCATCGCTATTCACTTAGATGATTACGAGCCCGGACAAATGATGGTCTATGGAAATAGAGTATTAACTGGCTGGCATGCAGGTGATATACACATATTTGATACATTAAACATACCACACGGTACTGCAAATATTAGTACTAAGCCTAGACCTAATCTAGTTATAACAGGCCTTAGAACACCTGAAACAGATAAGGTATTAAAGAAAGCTAAACCAAATTCGGTATATAAGATTTAATAAGGTAGTTTTTTGCTTTTCAAGTATTTTGAGAAGCACAATCTGTTTTGCTCAGTTCCCCGATTATACTCGGGGAATTTTTCTTTTGAGTTGGCAAAAATAACACAGGGTGTAGGATCAACACCCAAAGTCTCGCAGAAAGATTCTTGCGTACTGCGATATGTTCCGTAATTATAATCTGGACTAAAAATGTTTAACAACTCTAATCCCACGGCAGCCCCGAGACGATTGACATACTTGTTCTTGTTGTAAACAAACAATGGATCATCGTCATCAGTTCTAGTTAAACGCATACCGATACGCAAGAATTGCACAGGGAAGTCTTTACTAAGACTGAATGTTATGTCAGTTATACATTTGTGACTGAAATCAAATGTCAATCCACCGCACAAACCAAAATAGCAACAGTCTATTAGTACAGGAATGCCTAACTCATCACATCTACCTAGTGTTTCTTTTAATTTAGGATGCTCACCGCCGTTGTCTGCAAACGGGAAGCTGACTACAAGAACATCATTCTCTTTCAGAGTATCATCTTCCATAGCAGACATGTCATCAAAAAAGGCTGCACCTGATGCAATGTGATACATGTACTCACCCTTGAAATATCTAAGTCTGCGCTTACTATTTCTAAGATAGAATTTGTCGAATGCTTCTGTTGTCCCGTTAGAGAATGCTTTAGCTTTAAAGTTATCTAAGCCAATGAACGTGTTTAGTTTAGTTGTGCGTATCCAACTATAATACTTGTCTAAGAAACGTTCATGTATAGTTGCATCATTTAAGCAACCGTTACTTACTACGTTGGTTATCATGTTTTGCACTAACAATTCTTGCTCAGGATCTTGTATGCAATGCACACTACCATATGGTAGATTTTTTAATTTAAGTAAAGTGTTCCAGATTTGTGTCATATTCAAATAATAAATGTTTGTCTGATTGTATAGATTTATACATCGTAGAGCCGTTAAACGTATATGTAAATCCCTCATACACTTGTTTAACGTGCATTGTTGCCATGTCTCTATACCCATCTTTAATGAGTTCAAGTTCAGGACTATTGTATATCCAAAAGTGCTTGTCTGACCTGTCAGGGTTTACTGGCTTGTCTGCTTGAAATCTGTCAGTCCATGTCTCATATAATACATGTCTTAGTAGACTTTGTTGAATCTGTCTAGCTTTAAAGATTTGTTCACCTGTTCTAAATTTAGAATTAGTGTGAAATGCTGATTCTGCTAACAGTTCAGGTTTAGACAGATACCACTTAGCACAAACATTTGCCATCTCGAAAGTTAACAGCGGAAACTCTGGTGCCCAGTAAAAATATTCTGTACCTAAAATGTTGTTCGGGTTAGGTGTTCCCATAGTAGTAGCTGAGTCAGAGAAAAACATATATGCTTTCCCATCTTCAAAGTACGTCATGGGTTTGTCAACACCGTAGATAGAAGCGACTTTTATGCCCTTCTCTAGTAACTTATTCTCAGATGTAGACCACACTGCTAATGATGGTACTTCAACATCATGCCAATGGTTGACTAGTTTGAATGTTTCTTCTGAACCTATCAACGGCTTATCTTTAAACCAGTCAACAATCTCTATCTTTATTTCAGGATGTTTTTCAGCGACCCAATTTAGTACTGGTTTTATAGCTAAGTCCCATTCACTGAGATAGTTCGTGGCTTTGTCATTAACAGTGTTTGGTGTATATACATGTGTGTTTGCAGTCAATGTATCATTGCACCACTTAACGCATATCTCGTCTAGTTTAATCCCGTTGTCAACAAATGCTCGAAGTGCGTTATAACTGTCAGCACCACCTGAAAAATATAAAATCAAGTAATCATACTTGTCTCTTAACTGTTGTGCTCGTTGCTTATACAATTCCTTTAAGGAGTACTTTCCTAGTAAATTCCTATCGAACTTTTTCCAAACAGTATCAAAATACATGAATCTAACAGGACATTTCTTTTGTGTTCCGCATCGTAGTGCATCATGCTTATTGATGAACTTTAAATGCTCGACTTGCCAATAACCCTGTGGATAGTTTTCTATGAAATTCATATGGTATTCTTTAGGTCATTGAGTATTGTATCATAGTCATGATATTGCCATTGATATGAAATAAATTGTCTAACTATGTCATTCGTCTTTTGTACAGCGTGTATCTTAGACACATCAAGTAAGTAAGCATCACCTGCGGATGACTGGAAGCTACCCGTTTCAATTAAGTCATCAGGTTGATAAATGTTGTCAGTTTCTTTGTCTTTGTACTTGAAGGGCTGTGTCTCGTCATTCTTTAGCTTATAGAATATTGTCTTACTTTCATCGGACGAGACGTAGAAATTCAATACAACTTGGGTATTGTGGTCAATGTGCGGATACAACAATCCGCCACCGATGATTTCTGTAAAATATACTCTTGTGGGCGGAATGGTAAAAAACTTGCGTAAGTGTATCAGTCTGAATTCTTCATTGTGGTCTAGCTTTGAATACACAATGCTAGTACCATAACAGTCATATCTAGACATTTCTGAATTGCTTCTGAAATAATCCCACTTGATGTTGTTTGTTCGTAAAAAGTTTTGTTCTATCTTCTGATACATTTAATCACCAATTGTATATTTCAGGTGGAGTTCTTTCTAGTCTAGGTAAAAATGGTCTTTCTTGCCAATCAATAGCGTGTTCTCTTAACAAGTCTTTCTTTATGTCAATAACTAGTATATTGCGTGGTTTGGTGCCTTCGTGTTTGATACCATGAAAATACATAGCATCATCAAACCCAAACAAGTCACCCTCTTTCCAAGACCACCGTTCGTTTTCTATGTCAAAGACACATTGATTATCTTCTGTCAAACACAAATGCAATCTTAGATTATGATATGTAGAGTCCACACCGTAGTGATGATTGATTCTTGAACCGGGTTGAGCAGTGTAAAACACTACACATGCAAGTGAATCTAGGTATGTCTTTACCCACTTAGCTAATGTTGGCATACCCGTAACATTATCCATGTACCAGCGTATTTCTTCATCTTCTTTCCATTGCAATCCGGCAGCTTCAGGTGGAGATAATACTTCTTTCTTTACCATCAATGCGGCCGCAATGATATTACCCTCATATAGTGGCTTCTTCTGGTGCACAGTCACTGCGTTTAGTTTGTTAGATTGATCTTGTACTTCTAATAAGTTCAATCCTAATTTTTGTTGACGTTGACTAATGAACTCGTCACGTATCTGTTTCCAGTTGTTAACAAGATAGTCAGTAACTGGATTTGATTTAAAACGAATGTAGTTACTCATTTCTTTGGAACTCCGCCCATTAGCCTACCTAAATAGTAGACTATATCAACTTCATGTGCCTTTACTTGATTATTAGCTAATGTGCCACGTGCATGATGATTGTTGTGCCAACCCTCACCCATAACTAGTATTCCTGTTAGAAAACTGTTTGTGCTAGTATCATTGGTTTCGAAATTCTTGTAACCCACTTTGTGATTCCAATAGTTTACAAAGCTACCTGCTAACCAGGTCATTCCACCGGGCACAATGTGACATGCAACTACTGCCATCCAACCACCTAGTAGATAAAGAGTTACTATCCATGGAAGTTGAAGCAAATAGTAATAGTTGTGTATGAATAACAAGAACTTATCACGCAACAAGTCAGGTACGTATCTGACTGGAACAGCGGAGAACATAGTACCAAACATTATATAGTACCATGGATAAATTTGTGGACTATGAGGGTCTCGTTCAGTATCACAGTGTCTATGATGCGCTCGGTGTACTGCTACCCAAGTAATAGGCGAACCAACGTTAGTCATACATGCTAACAGTATTAAGAATTTTTTGATTAGAGGGTTGAACGTGAACGCATTGTGTGATAGTGTTCTGTGGAATGTTAGTGCAACACCCATTCCTGCGTATAACACGTAGGATAATAAACCTAATAACACCCAATAATTGGGTGCTGTTGTAAAGAACCAAGCTATCGTAATCCAGCAGAATAATTGGACAACGAAAATTTTATAACTGGATGGGGAAAACACTGTAGCGTCCTTCATAATTAAATTTCTCAATAGGAAGAACGTTATCGTACAGCACAGTTACCCAAATATCATCGGTGTATGAAAATGTATGTGGTGTGTTATATGCGTTGAACAGGACCCCTACATTATTACTTATGTTAATTTTATCCACTTGTTGATTTTTGCGCTCATGTAACAACAATAATTTGTGGTCAGTGTATCCTTTTTTGAAGAATTTACTGTTGTGTTCTACTTCATCATATAATTCTAATACAGGACTCTCGTTACTAGAATTAGTAAGATTGAAAAACAATGAAAGTGTGGGTAGATTCTGTCCTGAATCTTGGTGTATGTGCGGGAACAATCTTTCACCGAATGATTTATGTGATATTACAACAACCGAATTAGATGTTTCGGAGATTACAGTGCTAGCATATCTATCAACTGTTTCGAAGAAATTGAACAGTTTCACATATAATTGGTAGTCATCTTGCATGAGCAATGCAAGCGCCTCTGTCATTCCGAACCCTAAATTGTTAACGTCTAATTTGTCGGGTGCAGATAGTACGATTGACTTTGGTGCTCTGTGAACATGCCACCCATCGTTAATGAATCTTCTAGTAGATGTTTCTACTAATTTGATTGTTTCGGTGTTAGGATCATACTTTGGGACTTGTCCTAAAGGGCATACTTTTTCTAACAGTAACTTAGCCTCAGCATTTGACAACATTTCTACACCAATTAAATATCTTCTGTAACTGTATGTAGTGCGTTATCAAGTGCATTAACTATTTTGTCATTTAGGAAAAAGTTTATAGATGGGTGATAGCACCAGCTACCCAACATACCATTCTTTTGCATGACTGCCATTACGTCATTGTCGATAATGTCAGCAAGAATATGCCATCTTTCAGTATCACCTAGATTTCCAGCCACGTGAACAACTTGATTGTTTATCTCGTAGACTTTACCAACTTTTAAGTTGTAGGTTTTGATGCTGTTATCAGCCCATAAACTAAACGCTGATTTGCTGTTTGTTGATACCGGTATATGTATTCTTCTGCACACTGTTTGAAAAAATGCATAATCCAAATGTGCTTTGATTTTTGTTCCGGGTGGAACAGAGCTTATATCCAAGTAATATAATGACTCATTTGGGCCTATGTACGGCTCTATCCATGGCAGCAGAATTTCTTTTAGTTCTGCTGTAGATTCTTCATCTAAGCTATCAAAGTTTGTTGGTGATACCGCTTTGAGTACGTATGCAGTATCCATCAATTTGAATGTTCGTTTGACCCACTTGTTGTCAAATTTGTCACATATTACATTGTGCAAATCTTTGAGTTTTTCTGGATCAACGTGGTCTATGACCTTGACCGGATCGCCGGTAAAAAACATTAACGCTCCTCTTCAGTGCGTGTAATCGTTCCACCAACAGTTTCAATATATACTCTCATCACATCATATAGATTGTCATAGTCATGGGTTTCATTGGCATAAGCTAAAAAGTCATTCAACACCTCACGGCTAGGCCATGTAATGGTTTCTATTCTTTCTAGATTATTGTTGCTAGCCGCTATGGCAATCTCAGCGCCACGCTCTATCGCAACTTGACGCATTTGATTGAACACATCTATTAATTCTAGCGGAACAACCTGAGCCAACTGATTTAAACCGCTGGGAACGTGAAATACGTGAGTTATTACTATCATGGGAAATCTCCTTTAATAGTATTTATCTCATTTAATTTTTGTTTGTAGACTTTGATGTTCTTTACTTTTTCTCTTAGAATCCTGTTATAGTTTAACTGACTATTTTGGGTTTTCTTTGCTTCCTCGAGAGTGTATCCGTGGTTTAGTAATGTTATTAAGAACCAAGAACTCGGGTAGTCATTTTTCCGCATCAATTCTTGGTTATATGATTCTGCTAAGTCGGTTGCTTCCTTGAATGTAAAATTCTCGTTTTCCCAGTACCCAGTGTCAACATCCATAGTGTACCCATATTTTGCATGGTTCGTGTCAAATTCTGACTTGTAGAAAGACTTGTGCGTAAGTGCTAATGGGAAGAATATAGAATTGATAGGAGTATTTCTAACCCAATCATATGTGTTTTGTATAGTTTCCTTAGTCTCGTATGGCAATCCTATTATGAATGAACATGTTATAGGAATTTCCTCTTTCCAGTGATTGTAGTACAAGTCCAATAAAAACTCCTTAGACTTGTCTACGTTCATCCCTTTTCCGATCACTGATGCAGACTTCTGGTTTAAACTCTCTATGCCAAAGAACGGACTAGCAAGCCCCATTTCCTTCAGCAGTGAGATTTGCTCCTTATGAGCATTCAACAAGTCCAAACGCAAGTAAGTCACGAAATTTATTTTAAAGGGCAGGCTGGTTATTACTTTGTGCAATCTATATAATTTCTCAGTGCTGTCATTAAATGTATCATCACTAAGGAAATAGTTAGTTGTACCAAAGTTCTCATAGTTGTGAATCAATTCGTCTTTGATTAATTCAGGATCTCGCAAGTAATCTAATTTTGACTTCCCATTCAATGGAAACGCACAGAAGGAGCACTTAAAAATACAACCCCTGCTTACTTCAAGCGGTAGTGTTTCACCGGGCAATATACAATCTTGTTTAGTAAATCTATGTGACAATTTTTCAATAGAAAACAATTTATTCAAAGGATCTGTACTTATAACTCTAGGGCAAGAATTCTCTGACTGTATCTGGAATGTCTTTGCTTTTTTGTGTTTGCTATTAGTTGGTAGATTGTTCAAGTAATCCAAGAATCTATCTTCGGCATACCCATGAATCACGGTGTCAATGACGGGTATATTTGAGGCTGCTTCTGATTTGGCGCCACCGGCAACTATTTTTAATTGCGGAAATTCTTCTTTTAAGTGGTTGATTGTTGATAGAATGTTTTCTGGTAACGTAGAAAATTCGTACTTGTCATTGTCGTTATTGATGAATTTGTTTTTTGTGTCATTAACAGTATAGAAGGTTGTTGAAATTCCTATCGCCAATGTCTTTTCAGATACAAATTGTTTTGTTGTGGATAACAACTCTTCACCTGACATGTAATCAGTGAAATCAATTACTTGAACAGAATACCCGTGTTCTCTCAAAAAGTGTGCGAGTTGATATGCACCCAATGAACGCTGGAAAAATATCCCGCTTAGACATGTAAAAATCACCACATCCATTATTCGTTCCTAACGCACTTTCTTACCACTAGTGGCTTTAGATTTTTTCCAGTGGTTACTCCAGTAATGTACTTTCTTACGTTTTCGTCAGTTGATGCTGTCATTGGTGCAATAAATTCTATGTCCTCAATTGTGTATTGAGTTCGTAGATGTTCAGCATTGGACAGCGTCATATCTAATCTTTTAGTACCGCTATCTCGTACAACATAGTAGAATACAAAATATCCTAATGATTCTGCATGTTTGCACATGTCATCCATCATTGGTCCACCTACTCTAGATGCGTTGAACTTGTTTCCGGCTGCACTTATGTATGTAATTCTTAGGATCCATACTGAGCCCAAGAATTGTTGAACACAGACTCCTACGACAGCACCATCGTCATCGGTTGCTACGATAGTCCTAAGGTTGTATAATTTGTCTATGCCATGTCTAATGGCAGCTAAGTGAACGTCACGTAGCCCGCTGTCAACAGAATTGATACCGTATATCCGATCATAAGTCTCAACCAATCGTGTGATTTGGTCTAGATCATCTGTAGTAGCGGTTCTGGTATTGATGGTCATAGAGTACTTTATAGCAAAATATTTAGTGCATTGAGTGCTATAGTAGTATAAATAATCTCGGTGCCCAGATTGTTGACAATTATTCCTCACTGTGTTATAGTTGCACATGGTCGCTAGAAATCTTCTAGCAGAACAAATTGGGCAAACATGTATGTTGACAAAAATTATTTGTTAGTGTACAATGAGGCATAAATTAAACAAAAGGCGCAAAAAAAGCACCTTAAAAGACGAAATTTTTTACCAGGACTAAATAGATTACTATGAAACAATTTAACCATCAACTGCCGAAACAAGCGAGAACATGTGCGATAGCACCAGTGTTTGCCGCTATGTCATGGGCATTTGAGGGCTATAACACACCTAGTATTACACGCGGTAATGATGACCAAGGGTTAGCTAGGGGCTTCATAGAAGGAGAAAAGATTCCAAGAATCTAATCTCTAACAGAATCTAAGAAGCCCCTGGGAAACTAAAAAGTCTCAGGGGTTTTTGCTTTTGTAGCGAAAAAACAACATGAATAGGATTGACAAAAATTTGAAAAGTGATTTAGAATCGGGTTCTTCTGACAAACGTGATTGGTTAGCTAATCATACATTGTCGCAAGAACAAGTTAGGCAACTCATACATAACAAGTATGAGCGAGCCAAAAAGGATCATCTTAGATTGAAGGAACTTAAAAAGTTAATTCAGTTTAGTGACTGATTCGAACGTGAATAGGCAACGAGAGCCGTAATACAGCGTTAAATGTATAAAATGGGCGGACTGTAGGATGAAGCCTCTTTTGTGAGGTGAAAAATTACAGGCTAGAGTATAGCTCTAGCATAGCGTAGAAATACGCTATTCACTAGTATACGGGATAAACAGATACGACTCCTTCTGACGGAGATCGCCCGTGTATTACTGAATAGCGTTTTGTTGGGGCATAGTGTAACGGTAACACAACAGGCTTTGAACTTGTTATCCTTGGTTCGACTCCAAGTGCCTCTGCCAACAATTTATATCGTGTTTGACTTTTGGTGAGGTCCGTAGGCTTTCAACTTACTCAGACGGGTTCGATTCCCGTACACGATACCAAACAATTCATGGAGCCCTTTCCCGCTTGCGGTCTGTAAAATCGTAGCCATAATAAGGTGGGTGGTGGCAAGAGGTTCGATTCCTTAGGGCTCCACCAATATGTGTCTTTAGCTGATGTGGTCATAGCGGCGGTCTGAAAAATCGTAGAAGCAGGTTCGATCCCTGCAGGACACACCAAACAATTTAATGGGGGCAGTGCTGGGGCACGGGCGGGGTTTGCAACCTTGTTGACTAGATGAGTTCGATTCTCACGGCTTCCACCAGTTTTAGGATGCTTCCAGCAAATTAAAAAACTTTTTATTTGGAAAAAAGCAAACAGCATCCTGTTATACATTGCGGGCATTCAGGCGATCGGTCAGTCTCATAAGCTCGGCCCAGGTGTTTCGAATACACCGCCCGCAACCAATTATACCTCCTTCGCCAAGTTGGTAAGGCATCGGATTTTGATTCCGACATTCGGTGGTTCGAGTCCATCAGGGGGTGCCAGAATTCTGGCCAGAAGAAAGCACATGCGACCTGAGCCTCACCGGGCGGTATGTCAGTTACGAAACAGTAGGGTAAGAGCCCCTAGGAGAGGCACGAATTTATGCGTCTGTAGCTCAGTTGGATAGAGTACCTGGCTACGAACCAGGGGGTCGTGGGTTCGAATCCTGCCAGACGCGCCAAGTATAAATAATCGTATGAAATTAAATGATATTTGTTATACGCCATTAGATGTACCTGACAGACCTAATATAGATATACAAAAATTTTTAGAGTGGGCTAAAGCGGCATATCCGCAACCAGTTAAAGAAATTGCAACCAGTTCTGAAAAAAGATTCCAAGATGAATATCCTTGGGATTTAGTATTTGGTTGTTATAACGGTGTTTGGCAAAATGATTTTGACAAAGAATTTCCTGAATTAGCGGAATATTCTTATACTACATATGGTATAAAAAGGCACGAGTTAGCAACTGTTGTTTTCTTGCCTATAAGACCACATGTTACAGGAGTTTCATTTTGGCACAGTGACAGTGATATAACTGGCTTTAGATATTATCTAGAATGTGAACATCATTTAGAAAATCCATTGTTAATGCGAAAAACAATCGAACCATATGAAGAATTAAATGGTGTAGTTGTTCCATTCAATGGAGATGATGATAAGTTACAAAAAGAAACTCTAGTGTGTAAGATGACTTCACCGCATCAGGCATTTTATTTAAACAATTGTAGAGCAGTACATGCTCCTACTATGTTTGTGCCCTCTTTGCGAATAGCAGGATTTGTAGTACCTAAAATATTATATGAGAAAATAATACGGGCTAGGTCAACAGACTTAATAGTAAACTCTGCACTAAAGTTCAAAGACCATGCTATATTGTGGTAATAGGATCTGGTAAAACTGATATTGTTAAACAGATTCTAGGACTGCGATTTATATCCATCAATACTTGATGGGGTTTATTGATTCGTAGAATAGTTGCTTTGTCTATAGTTACTCGGTCTGTTTCAACAGCATTAATACATTGAATATATTTTATATTCAACGAATGTTGATCCCTAAGTTCAAGTACGTCCGCATCATAGAATACAGTACTAGAAGTATCACAGTTTAATATAGGAATATTAATTCTACTAGTATACTCAATTGTATTGTCTATGTGTATAGGCGTATTCGTTTCGGGTACAGTACGATATATTGCAAAGCCTCTAATCGTGAAGCCTAATTTGCCTAGAGATTTTACAAGCTCAGGACAACAAGATAACATGTCTAGTAATTTTAATGGTATATAACCAACTAGCTCAGTATCAATCAATTGTTCTCTATCCAAATACGATTTAATTTTATCGACAATGATATCAAGGTTATCAATGTCGATCTTTTGATATAAGTTCATTCAAATATTTATTGCTGATATAGTTCAGTTGGTAGAATACATCATTGGTAATGATGAGGTCCCGAGTTCGACTCTCGGTATCAGCACCAAAATTTATGCACCGGTGGCAGAGCGGCCCAATGCAACGGATTGCAAATCCGTAAAATCGTCAGTTCAAATCTGACCCGGTGTTCCAGTTATGCGTGGTTAGCTCAGTTTGGTAGAGCATCTGGTTGCCAACCAGAAGGTCGCAGGTTCGAACCCTGTACCCCGCACCAGTTTTAGGATACATACAGCAAACTACATCAAACGATGTGTTACTGGTTCGAGTCCAGTATTTGGCTTCATGCCAGATTAGCTCAATGGTCGAGCATTCGTCAAGAACGTATCCTGTTTATTTCGGTTGACAATAAATCTATTGTCATATACAATTCAAAAATGGTGATATAGCACAGCGGTAGTGCATCTCCTTCATACGGAGCAGGTCGTTAGTTCGAATCTAACTATCACCACCAATTAGACTTATTAGGTGTGGCCATGTTGTAATGGTAGCAACCTAGACTGTGACTCTGGTAGTTCGGGTTCGAGCCCCGATGGTCACCCCTAATAAGTTTATACCTAGGTAGCTCAATGGAAGAGCATACGACTGATAATCGTAAGACGTAAGGTTCGATTCCTTTCCTAGGTACCAAATAGATGCCTCCTTAGCTCAGTTGGTTAGAGCACCGTCTTGATAAGGCGGGGGTCAATGGTTCAAATCCATTAGGCGGCACCAAAATTTATTCCGTATGAGCAAGCAGGGTGTATGCGCTTGACTGTTAATCAAGAATGAGCAAGGTTCGATCCCTTGATACGGAGCCAACAATTTAATGGTCTTGTCATATAGTGGTTATTATACCGGTCTGTCTAATCGGATATCGGGGTTCGATTCCCCGCAAGATCGCCAGTTTTATTGCGCTTTGGTGTAATGGTTAGCACACGTAGAAAGCTATCCTGTACAGGATACGAACAGCATCTACTTCATTCCATGTCAAGGACGAGATCGGGGTTCGAATCCCTGGGGCGCAGCCAGTTTTGTGTGTTTCGTATAAATGTTTAGGGCATCATTACATGAGGGTAAAACCTCCGGATGTAGGTTCGAATCCTGCAACACACAATTAAGTTAAAGGGATAGACGGTACAATTGAGTCCCTTGCAGTCTAACATATTGTGATGATATGTGAAAGAATAGTGTGACTGTAAAGGTAGCATAAACTCTTGTATTCGAGACAATCTAGTGAGGCGGCGTGACGGTAGATAGCTAGGCTCCCGATCTATAAGGTGTGATGATGTTAAAACAATTTACTATTGATGAAAGTTACATTACTGATGTAAATGTGCGTACAGTTACATCAACATTAGACAATCCCGATGACCCTACGCCCGAGGATCTAATAAAGATTCTTCAAGGTCAGCATCAGTGGATTAGTCTTAGTCACAAAGACCATGACGAGTTTACAAAGTTACGTAATCAGTTAGAAGAACTAGGTTACATTGAAACTCAACGTTCATGGTGGAATGGTGACAGAGTATTAAAATCGTTCAAGTTGAACGAATGGACTTTTAGAAAAGGACATAAATTTCCCTGTGCGGGCGCAATGCATACTAGCATAACATGTGCTAGAAAGTACAAGTGGAAATCTATTTCAGAATTATAAGAATTATCTCTCTATAGCGTAACCAGGTAGCGTTCCTGATTTGGGGTCAGGCGGTGGGGGTTCGAATCCTCCTGGGGAGACCAAACAATGGACGATTATTTCAGCGGTAGAATAACTCCGTGACATGGAGTAGGTCAGTGGTTCGATCCCACTATCGTCCACCAAATTATAGTGAGTTGCCTGAGAGGCTGAAGGGCGCATCCTGGAAAGATGATGGCTGTAATACACGGCACGAGGGTTCGAATCCCTCACTCACTGCCAGTTATAAATATCAGTGGAGAACAATATGAAAGTCACTGAGGATCAATTTAGATTTGAATGGTTTTCTGGCACTGGCAAAGGTGGTCAGCATCGCAACAAACATCAAAACTGTTGCCGCTGTATACATGAGCCTACTGGAATTCAAGCAAACGGCACGAACAGTCGTAGCCGTGAAGATAACAAACGTCAAGCATACATTACTTGCTTGAGTAGAGTGAAGGCACATTTCCACAAAGACAAAGAACGTGGACTTGCTGGCACTGAAAGAATTAGAACGTATCACGAACCTGATAATAGGGTTCTGGATCATGCTAGTGGTCTAACGGACACTTACACCAATGTAATCGAAAAAGGTTTCATTGATGAAATGGTAGAAGCTAGAGCAAAAGCAACAAGATAATGCCCTGGTGGACGAATTGGAAGAGTCACTACGTTGAGGTCGTAGGTTAAACACATGTTGTTGCGAGTTCGAATCTCGCTCAGGGTACCAAATATATCTCTGTAGTTCAAAGGATAGAACGATTCTCTCCTAAAGAATAAATGGTGGTTCGAGTCCACTCGGAGATACCAAGAAGGAAGCACTATGAAAACAATTTACTTTGAAAATCTACGCAATAGAGAAAAGTTCTATTGCAAAGACACCAAAGACATTCAGTTGATCGATGGTGTCGAATACCTAAGAGTTTTTCGTTTGGGAACTCAGCGTGATTGTCTCGTTAAAAAAGAATCACTAAAGAAGATTCCTGAACCCAAATAATGGCGACGTAGCTCATCAGGTAGAGCAACGGATTGAAAATCCGTGTGTGGCTGGTTCGAGTCCGGCCGTCGCTACCATTTAATAATCAGTAAACATGAGTAGATAAATATTTGCTTATGCTTACAGCAAACCAGCAACAGATTGTAAAGTTTATACTGACCTGTATATTTTCTATACTAGGTTTGTTTACGTACATACTATTAGGTGGTACACTGTTTAAGGCATTTCTGATATATCTAGGGTTTGTCCTAGTATCAAGAGTTGCAAATGTAGGCTATCATCGTTGGTTGGCACACAATCTCATTGAACCTGATAGATTTGGCAGAATTTTTATATTATGGTGTATAACTAGTTCATTACTAGTAAAACCATTACCATATGTAATTGGTCATAGATTACACCACAAGTATTCAGATACTGACAAAGACCCTCATCATACTGGTTTAGGATTATGGAATTGCATTATAGGCAATTTCAACACTCCGACTAGTGTTAATATACCTATCAAAGATGTTCTTAAAAAGAAGGATGTAATGTTCGTCAACGAATATTATTATTACCTATATCTGTTGAACTTAATAGTTTTCTGGTTTATTGACAAAGATATTGTATTGTTGAGTTTTCTATTACTCAATTTAAGAATGTGGCTTAACATCACCGTGTTTAATTATGTAGCACATGGTGGTAAAAATGGTGTAGCACCTGTTAATTTACCTACATGGACAGGATATATATTAGGTTATTCGGGTGAGCAATTGCATAAAAATCACCACGATGATCCGTCATCTAGTGATTTCGGTCGAGTATCAAAATGGAATTTTGATATTATGTATCGGATATACAAATATTTTGTAAAGGTGAAAAATTAATGTATCCTTCAATGCCATTTAGAGAAATATATTTTCCAGAGTTAGTAACTGATGTTAGAAAAATCTTCTGGGAACATATTGATCCATTAGCATTTCAACCATTGCCTGCAATGCGTAAAGAAGGTATTATAGGCTTTGAGCAACCAGAACGTTATCCAGATCAATACAAACAAATAGCAGAGATTCGTGAAAAATATCCTTTTTTGGATAGACACATGCTATTGTTTAAATTGCGTCCTGGCTTTGCAACAGATATACACTTAGACGGTCATCCTGAAAATGGACGAGTCGGTCAACGTAATGTTAGTATTAACATACCAATTAGCGGTTGTAATGAAACAGGCTTAACAGAATTTTATGATAATCCAGAAGAGGACTTATATTTAGAAAAACGTTTTAATGTTAGAGTAATGAAGAAAGATATTATTCCTAACAAGACATTAGAATATGCACTAAAAGAAAATCCATTCTTGGTTAATCCTCAGTACCCGCATCGGGTTAATAATATAAACAATTCAGAATATAGGATAACAGTAAGTTGGACTATAGACTTGGATTGGACTTGGGACTACGCACAAGAGTACTTTAGTAACAAGTTTATCACGGTTGACAAATAATGGTGTTTGTCGTACAATAAAAATCTGGGACATTAACTCAGTTCGGAAGAGTCTTGGTCTTCGAAACCAAAGGTCGGGGGTTCAAATCCCTCATGTCCCTCCAATAAGGATCTAAATAAATGTAGACAGTGAGTAAAGGAGTAAAACATGGCTGTTCTAGCACTTGATATTTCAGGAATTCCCCGGCAGTGGATTTCTACTGATGACGCTATTTCATACTGGGCTACTGATTCAGTAGCATGGAGTATGGGTGACATTGTAGCACAATACCGCGGCGGTATTCAAAACGATGGTAGCGAAAGTTACCTAGAAACCCCTTCTATCATTGCTATCAAGGGTCATGGATTTAACCCTCATAAGCATTCACATGTTGCATTGTCTAACCGAACATTGTTTGGTCGTGACCGACATGTTTGCGCTTACTGTGGTGGTCATTTCCCTAACCATACACATCTAAGTCGTGACCACATTGTACCTCGGTATCACGGTGGTGAAAACACTTGGATGAACGTGGTTACTGCATGTAAGGATTGTAACTCTAAGAAGGGTCACAAGACACTGAAGGAAGCTCGTATGGAACTGTTGTATGTTCCTTATGAACCCAACCATTACGAAAACATGATTCTGCAAAACCGCACGATCCTTGCAGATCAAATGGAATACTTGCTATCAGGTGTTCCTAAGCATAGCAGGATTCTGTTGTCGTAGAACGATATCACCGAGATGATTGACAAAAAATTGTCTCGGTGATATACTCACTATAAATAATTTTATACGCCGCTTTAGCTCAGTTGGCCAGAGCACTCGCCTTGTAAGCGATAGGTCGTCAGTTCGAATCCGACAAGCGGCACCAAACATATTCCAGAGTAGCACAGCGGTAGTGCAGTTGACTGTTAATCAATTGGTCGTAGGTTCGATCCCTGCCTCTGGAGCCAAACACTTAAGGTAACAATGAGTTATTTCGGTTATCACCTAATGCTTGATTGTAGCGGATGTAACTCTAACATTGCAGATAAACATTCAATATATTCCTTTACAAAGGAATTAGTCAATGCAATTGATATGACCGCTCACGGTGAACCAATCATTGAATTTCTACTAGACGGCGACCCCAAACAAGGGTACAGCCTAATGCAACTAATCACAACATCATCCATCACAGGCCATTTCATGGAACTGGATGGTACTGCATACTTTGATGTGTTTAGCTGTAAGGAATACAATATTGACACTGTTAAGAGTGTAGTGCAAAAATATTTCTCGCCTGCGAAAACAAGGGTGAATTTTATCACAAGGCATGCTGACTGAGGTTGACAATAAATCTTTTATTGTGTAGAATACTAGTTCAATGTGACTGTAGCTCAGTGGACAGAGCATCTGCCTTCTAAGCAGACGGTCGGGGGTTCGATACCCTCCAGTCACGCCAAAATTAATACTCAAGTCTTACAAAAAAGATTTGACAATAAATACAAGGCATGATACAATGCTTGTATTCGATTGAGAAATCAATCACTGTTCTTTAAAAAGTTATCCAACATATAAGTCATCGGGATGATGACCGCTATATGTAAACGCACATAAGTGAACAATGGCTCCTATTGCAGCCTAAGTAACTTGAGTGTGTTTTCATATACCGATGCTCGGTTCGTCTATCGGTTTAGGACACCAGCCTTTCACGTTGGTAAGATGGGTTCGATTCCCATACCGAGTACCAAAATTTGCCCTTTTAGTATAATGGAATTACGCCGCCTTTGTAACGCGGATAAGGCAGTTCGATTCTGTCATGGGGCACCAAGTTTTTGAAAGTTCGCAGAACGCTATAAGGAAGTTACAGGTAGAACCTATCCTTGGCAAGTAACGAATTTTCATATGGAGCAAATAGAGACACTGTTTTGATGCAAGGTCTCTCAACGGTTGTAAGTGACGATGGGTGTTATCGGAACTTCCGCAAATACTAAGGTGATACTTAGTAGGATGAGTAGACGGAAACCGAGCCATGCGAGACTGCGTGGTCTTCACTACATATGAGGTGGGTGACGATGCGAAAGTAAGTCGGTCCAGTAGGGGTTTGAAAAGTATCATTAGCGGCAAGAGTTGCCGAAGGACAAAAGTTAAACGAGCATAGGCTGACAGTTTAACGCCGTGTAATCCTTCAAGAATTTATGGAGTCGTAGGAAAATTGGTAACCCCAGTGGACTGTAAATCCGCCGCCCTTGTGCATTACTGGTTCAAGTCCAGTCGGCTCCACCAAGATCATGCTTCGTTAGCTCAGTTGGTTAGATCGCTTGCCTGTCACGCAAGAGGCCAGGGGTTCGAGTCCCCTACGAGGCGCCAAGTTTTGTGAGTGTAGATGTTGAGAAAGCATGTGTAGGCATACACATGTGAGTTGGACATTGGCCCCAACATGTATCAACTATTACTACGTACCTCTAACCAGTCCGCGGCTTCACAGAAAATACTGGTAAAATGCTGACGAATGAGGGAGGCGTCAGGCTCATAAATTCATTGACAACAATTGCTAGTTGATATATACTAGCGATTGTTCTTTAAAAATTCGTTTTGATAATTTTGCTCTGATGGTGAAATAGGTAGACACAAGAGACTTAAAATCTCTCGCCGAAAGGTGTGCCGGTTCGAGTCCGGCTCGGAGCACCATATTATAGTACATTCTTCGTCACATTGGAGGGACATAGCTTGCCCGTGGAGTCGAGAGAGTTGGATCGAAAGGTCGCTTTTGACACGTGCTATATCTCAGAGGTTCGAAACTCTGATTCAAGGTATACCACAAAGTTACAATGCTTGACATGCATTGGGAGTGTATTATAATATGGTCATAAATACTTGATGATAGTAGCACACGCATTAGATTTTCCTAAAATTGAACCTGATAATTGGGACATATTTTGGGATATGTGGAATAAACATGCCAAGTCATTAGTCAAAGTCAAGTATGATATAACAAATAGATATA
>JACCDX011023606.1_pt1 | contig 49764 bp, 10 predicted proteins | sample 7449681 | NCBI WGS metagenome assembly JACCDX01 (sample SAMN15323450, study PRJNA562643) | freshwater metagenome | isolation source: river surface water | place: USA:Blue River Watershed | collected 2017-08-18
AATGATATTTATCAACTAATCACAAATGCACTAGGATTAAGTATGTGCTTACTTCAAATTGTCATATATTTTTGTTATAATAAAAATAATACAGTTTTACCAACTAATGTTTCACTTTAATTATCTAATAAATCAATATAAGGATATTTTAATATTATATATATAATGGATAATATTAAAAATATAAATAATAATTATAAATGTAATTTTTGTAATAAATTATATTCTAGTTATAAATCTTTATGGAATCACAATAAAGAATTTCATAATAAAAATATTGAACATAATAATAGTAATAAATTATGTGATAATATAAAAAAATATTATTGTAGTATTTGTAATAAAAATTTTAATGATAGAAGTAATAAATGGAAACATGAAAAAAAATGTACAGTTAATAATAATAATAATAATAATAATAATAATAATAATAATAAAATAGAACAATTAGAAGAAAAAAATAAAATATTAAAAGAGACGATAAATGAGTTAAAAACTCAACCATCTATTAATAATCAACTAATAAATTTAATAGTAAATAAAACTAATACAATCGAAGAACTTAAAACTAAAATAGATGAAAATAAAACTAATAATAAATCATTAATTGAAATAAATAATACTCAACTAATAATAAAATTAAATGATATTGATGTAATAGCAAGACCTGGTGATAATTATATAAATGCAACTCAACTTTGTCAAGTTGGTGATAAACTATTTAATGATTGGTTTAATTTAGATACTACTAAACAAATGTTAAATGAAGCAGTTATTGATATAGGTTGTCCGATATCACAATTAATTAATGAATCTGAAAAAGAAATATGGATTCATCCAGATTTAGCTATTCATCTTACTTATTGGGTTTCACCATTTTTTGCTTTAAAAATTAGTAAATGGATTCGTTCATTATTTACTTATAATATTAAAATATTAGAAGATAAAAATAAAGAAATCGAAATGAAAGATAATAAAATTAAATTATTAGAAAATTTATGTATAAAAAAACAACAAAGAAAAGATTATCCCGAAAAATATGTAATTTATATATTAACAACTGAAGATAATAAAAAAAAAGGAATATATATAGTTGGTAAAGCAACTAAATTAAAAAATCGGTTAAGTAATTACAATAAAACATCTGAACATGAAGTTGTTTATTATAAAAGTTGTAAATCAGAAGAAGATATGAATGTTATTGAATTAATGGTTATTAATAAATTAAAAGATTATAAAGAAAAAGCTAATCGTGATAGATTTATATTACCATTAGATAAAAATATTAGTTTTTTTACTGATATTATTGATAAATCAATTGAATTTTATAAATAATTTTAATAAAAATAAATTTTAATAAAAATATTTTTACTATATTTTGATCCGGCTCTCTCTCTCCCGTCTATATATAAAAGTTAATTCATTTTTTCACTTTTTCATTTAATTAAATATTATATAAGATACAAAATAGTATTTATTATATTTTATTTATTATGATATATAAATATATACTACTAATATGTATATTTTAATTTTAATTATTGTATTATTTTTTTATTATGATAATACATTAATATTTTTATAAAATTTATAAATGAAATATGTCAACTTTATGTCAACCTAACGCATTAAAATTCACTTTTTTGTCAACCTATTGTCAACTTGCTGTCAACTTAAAATTAAAATATTTAGTCAAAAACTATTTTTTATATATAAAGTGAATTTTCATTTTTTCACTTTATAAAAATTACTTAAGGATATTATTTCTTATATTATATATATGACTGAAAAAGTAAATTTCATTTCCGACTATATATGTAATATTTGTAATAAAGAATATTCAAGTCAAAGTAGTTTATGTAACCACAACAAAAAATTCCATCAAAATAAAAATAAAATATGTCAACCTAATGTCAACTTGTGTCAACCAATTGTAAATATTTGTCAACCTGTTGTCAACCCATGTCAACCAAAAATAAAATGTGAAAATTGTAATAGAGAATTTAATACAAGACAATCTAAAAGTAAGCACAAAAAAAAATGCACAGTTAATAATGATAATAAAATAGAACAATTAGAAGAGAAAAATAAAATATTAGAAGATACTATTAATGAGTTAAAAAAACAAGTTTCTTCTATATTACAAGAAAAAGGGAAAATTCATCATAAAACATTACAAAAGATTAATAATCAATTAACTAATAACATTAATAATAATGGTAATATAAATAATGGTAAAATTATAAATAATACTTATGTAAAATTTGGTGATGTAGATTATCAGCGAATACTAGATAATAAACAAGTAAAACATATACTAAATCAACAATTTATGTCATTAGAAGAATCAATTAAATTAGTACATTTTAATAAAGATTTACCAGAATATAATAATGTATTTATTACTAATATGAGAGATGATATTGGATATATTTTTAATGGTAAGGAATTTATTTCAATTAAAAAAAATGAGATGTTAAATGAATTAATTGACTCTCATGTAAAAGAAATTAATTTATCATTAGAAAAACATAAGAATAATTTAAATGAGAAATATGTAACTAGATTAGAAAAGTTTTTAGACATGCTAAATGATGATGATACAAAATTTACTGACCAAAATAATCAAAGAACATATCCAAGTTATAAAGCATATAAAATAAATTCATTAAAATTATTAATATATAATTCATCAGACAAAAAGAAATTAGATGAATTAAATAGTATAGAATTAAAAGAAAAAGTATATACTAATGAAGATGAAGAAATATATATAAGTGAAAATGAAGATGAAGAAATAGAATATTAAGTATATTTTTTTATTAATTATTAAATATATTTTTTATTAATTATTAATTATTAAATATATAATATATATTATATAATGAATAAATTTAAATTTAATTTAACAATAGATCCAACAGCTGATATTGAACCATTAAATAAATGTGCAGGTACTACTGAAGAAGTTGAATTATATAATACAAAAATAAAAAATTTAAAAGAAATAAATAATACACCACGTAATGATTGTATAAATGTATGTAACGAATCAATATATAAATCAGGACAAAATGCAAATATTTGTAATTATGATAGTACTAATTTAATTAAAATTTCATCAACAATGAAATCATCATTACATGCTGAAAATATGGCAGAAGCTTGTTCTAGAAAAATTAAAATGGTTGACGATGTTTTAAATGAACAAAATAATATTGAAAAATTTAGTGAATTAAAAAATATATTTCCTTTACATATTTTATCATCAGAACATATTGAAAAATGTAATTATACTGATTTAAAAGATGATAATAAATATCTTACAAATATATTTAAACTTGAAAAAATAAATGGAATAACATTAACAGATTTTTTTACAAATAATTACGATGAACAAACATTTTATTATATTATAATACAATTATTTTATGTTATATTATATGCTAATATTAATGGTTATTATCATAATGATTTAAATATTGATAATATAATGATATATTTTAATAATATAAATAATTTATCATATTCACAATTGAAAAATTATAAAATTACTATAAGTGATATAAATTTACCAATTATCAAATTAATAGATTATTCTAGTTCAACTTTTAATAAAATAAATACAACAAATTGTATTCTTGATTTAATTTATATATTATATCAAATGGAGAAGTATTTTTCTGATAAAAGTACATTAATAACTGAACTTATAGAATGTTTAAATTCAAATAATAAAAATACAGCATTAAAATCATCATATGGTTATGATAATGAAATATATAGATTATTATTAAATGAAGATTTATATGAAAAAACATTTCATTTTTCAGAAATAGAAATAAGTAATATTTTTTCATTTTTAAAAGATAAATTTACTAAATATAATAAAAATGTAGATATTGAAATAAATAATACAAATAATACAAATATATTTTTATTTACAAATAATATAAATAAAAAAAATAAAGAAAATAATATAAATAAAGAAAATAAAGAAAATAATATAAATAAAGAAAATAAAGAACAAGTTAATGATTATTTTTTACAAAAATATTTAAAATATAAAAAAAAATATGTAAAACTTAAACTAAAACTAAATCAATAATATCATCAATATATTCAACAATTTGTACTTTAAAATTATCATCAATTAATTTAGGTTCTTTTTTAATAATTTCATCAAGGTCTTCTTTATTTTCTTTACAAATAAAAACTAATTTAACACCTGCTTTTTTAGCTCCTGTTAATTTATAATTTAATCCTCCAATTTTTGTAATACGACCAGTTAATTCAATTTCACCAGTCATAGCAATATCATTTCTAATAGGTTTATTTAAAATTCTACTAATAAAACATGTAGTAAAAGCACATCCAGCACTGGGGCCATCTTTTGGTGTAGAAGTACTTGGACAATGAACATGAAAACCATTTTTAAATTTATCAAAATTATTAATATTATATTTATCAATATTTCTATTAATATATTCTAATGCACATGTTAAAGAACACTGAACTGATTCCTTCATAACATCTCCCTGACTACCAGTTAGCTTGATTTCAAACTCATGACTAGTAAAATTATTAAATACTTGTATAGGAATAATTCCACCATCACCATTTGTAGTAGCATAAAGACCATTAATTATACCAACCATAGGTTTATCATGTATTTTAGTAATATCAATTTGTGGTTTTAATAACATTCTATTTATTTCTTCAATAGTTAAAATATATTTTTCACAATCAATTTTATTTAATAAAATTTCAAGATTAAGTGTAAGAAATATTTTTTCTATTTTTCTTTTAATATTTCTAATACCTGCTTCATTAGTATAATTATCAATAATATATTCAATCATATTATTATCAAGATTAGTAAAAGGTTGATTAATACCAATAGCTTTTTGTAATTCAGGAATAACATAATCTTTAACAATAATAATTTTTTCTTGAATAGTATAAGGTTTTACTTTAATTTGAGTGATTCTATCTAATAATATAGGGTCAACTTTATCAGGGTCATTATATGAAAAAATCATAATAACTTTATCAAGAGGGAAATCAACACCTTGAAAAAATCTATCTTGAAATGATTTATTCATATTTGGGTCAGTTAAATGAATTAAAATAGAAGTAATTTCATTAACAACCCCATGTTTAGAAGCAGTTTTATCTAATTCATCAAAATATAAAATACATCTTTCTTGTCCCATTTCAACCATTTTTTTTATAATTAAACCAGGTTGTGAACCAGAATATGTATATCCATGACCATGTAATAATTCACCATCATTTTGTCCACCTAAAGTAATTTCAGCAAATGGAATATCTAGTGCTTTAGAAATACTTTTAGCTAATAAGGTTTTACCAACTCCAGGTGGTCCAACAAATCCAAGAGGTCTACCACCAGCATCTGGATTAGAAATCCAACTAGCAATAGTTTGTAATAAAATATTTTTAGCTTCTTCATGACCATAAGTATAATTATTTAAATTAGTTTTAATATTTTCAATATAAGCAGTTCTTTGTTCAATATTATCAATATTATTAGTATTATTTAAATTTTTAGAAGAATTTGTCCATGGATATTTTAATATATGTTCAACAAATGTTTTTTGTTTAAAAAATTCATTATTTTGATTTTTCATTTCATCTATTTTTTCTAAAGTTAATGTTTTAATATTTGGTTGTATAAATTTATTAGCAATAAGTTGTTTTTTATAATCAACATCTTCAATTGATAAAGATTTAATTTTATCTAATTCATTAGAAATATTATTATTTGCTTTTTTTAATTTTAATTGTAAAAAAAACGGTAATTTATTTAATATTAAATTATAAATATTATTAGCATTAACTTTTTTTTCTTTAATAATTCCTAAAAATAATGATGCAACGTCTGCATTATCATCATCTCCTAATAATAATAAAAAAATAATATTATATAATTTTTGTACTTTTGTTGTATTATTAGTAATATATGATTTCATAATATTAATAAAAGGTGTTTTAACAAGTTGATTATAAAAAGAATATGAATTGTTAAGATATAAATTATAATCATCAGTATTTAAACAATATAAATTACCAATATAATCAAATTTCATAAATCTTTTAATAAATGTAGAATCAAGTGTACAAGTATTTTCTATATTTTTTTTTTTATTATATAAATTTAAATAATTTATTTGACATGTTTTATAACATGAACATAATGGATCATTAATAAAAATTCCTTCTATTTTAATAAAATTATATTTTGATAATTTTAATTTAGAACAATTAATCCATATTTCTCTAGTTAATTCAAGAATATCATTTGATTTATATTTTTTTGGATTTTTCCAATAATAATTATTATTTGATAAATTATTTAATTCAACATTAAAAAAATTAATTGATATTGGAATAAAAATATTATTAACTTCATCTAATATTTTATTAGTTTCTTCTGAAAAATATTGTTTATAATCATTATTAATAATAAGTTTAAATGTATCAATAATGTTAGTATATCCATTTTCTAAAATAATTTGATGTATTTTTGATTCCTCTTCATAAAAAGGAATATTATTTTTATCAATTAAATTTAATAATGGTTCAAAATAATTAAAACAATTATAATTAATATTATTAAATTTATCAAGTAAAATATTTAGTTCATTATCAATATTTGCAGTTTCTTTTAGTGTTTTTTTTAAATAATTATTATTTGATATGTTTAAATTTTTATTAATATCATATAATATACTTGTTAATAAATTTTTTTTGTGAGCGTCAATAAAGTAGTTATTTTCTAAAAAATATATATGGTTACTTAAAGAATTTATAATATTTGAAATATATTTGTATCTTTCCTGTAAATATATTAGTTTTAAATTTTTTAATTTATATTGTTGGTTTTGCATATATAACTAATTAGAGTTTTAAAAATAAATTAATATTTTATAAAAAATAATGAGGCAGAAACCTATTTAAAAGACTGTTAGACGCATTTAAAAAAAATCAAGTGTGTTTGACTTAAAAATATAATATTATAGTATTGTATATAATGGCTCCTAAAAAATCAAATACTAAAACTCCTGAAACTGTACCCCAAGCTGCTCCTGTAGAAGTTGCTAAACCTGTTGAATCTGTTAAACCTGTTGAAGTAGCACCTGCTAAAAAAGGTGGTGCTAAAAAAGCTGCTGAAGCTGCTCCTGCTAAAGTAGAAGTTGCTCCTGTTGCTCCTAAAGTAGAAGCTACCCCTGCTAAAAAAGGTGGTGCTAAAAAAGCTGAAGTAGCTGCTGCCCCTGCTGCAGTTGCTGCTCCTGTTGTTCAAGAAGCTGCTCCTGCTAAAAAAGGTGGTGCTAAAAAAGCTGCTGCCCCTGCTAAAGAAGTAGCTGTTGCTGCTGCCCCTGTTGTTCAAGAAGCAGGTGCTAAAGCTCCCAAAGTAGCTAAAGCTGCTAAAGTTGCCAAAGCTCCTAAAGTTGCTAAAGCTCCTAAAGCTCCTAAAGTTGCTAAAGTAGAAGAAGAAGGTGAAGAAGGCGAAGAAGGTGATGCTGATGATAAAACTAGAAGCTTCAAAGTTCTTCTTCCTAATCAAGAAGAATATTCTGGAAGATTTACTGGTTTAACTCCTTACCAAGCAGCAAATAAAGCTCTTTCTAAATTCTTCAGAACTTTAAAAAATGAAGATGTTACTCAAAACATTACCTTCTCTATTAGAGAATCAACTAGAGGTTCTAAAAGAAATACCTATTCTTACAAAGGCGGTAGAATTAAATTAGCTACTCCTATTAAATACAGTATTAAATCTCAAGAAGGTGAAGTTAGAGAAATTGTTAAAGAATACAAAAATCAACTTGTTAAAGTTAAAAAAGCTGAAATGAATCAAGAAGCTCCTGCTGCCCCCGTAGAAGCTGTTGCAACTGCTTAAATAAATAAACAAATAATTAATTAATTAATTAAATAATTAAAAACTATTATTTTTTGAATTAACATATAATTCAAAAAATGATTAAATAATATTTTATATTTTTATAATAATGATTCACATTTTTTATTAAAATCATCTAGTTCACTTTCCCAATTAATATTTTCTGGTTCAGATTCTGAATCTAATAATATAAGTGAATCTGTTATTAGTTTATTTAATATAATCATATTATCATCGGAGAGACTAATATTACCACAATTAATTTCATTTTTAATAAATAAACAAACATTTTTATATTGTTCTTTATAATCTTGATTTTCATTGTTATCATCAAGATCTTTTATAATATTCATTTTATCTTCAATATATTCTTTTGTAATATTATTTAATTGTAATTCTTCTAAAATAGGATTAAGATATTCGCCCCATTCAGGATTTTTAGCTAATAACATTTTTACTTTATTTTCTAATTCTTCTTTTAATTCAAATAAAATAATTTTATCAATAGAACTAGAATCATTAGTGGTTTCTTCTTCGTGATGTTCAGTTTGTAATGTATTAAATTTTTCATTAATTTCTTTAATAATATTTAATAAAATAGTAGAATTAGCATTTTCTATTTTTGATTCTAATTCTAAAATAATATCATAATATTCTTGTTTTTTAATATCTGATAATAAATTATTAAATTTAATATTATTTAATATAATTTCAAATTTAGCATTAATTTGATATAATCTAGATTTTATTAACATTTCTTCTTCATCAATATTTTCATTATTTTCAGCTTCTAATAAAATTGATTCTAACTGGTCTGAATTAATAATTGGAATATCTTTAATTAAAATATTTTTTTCAACTTGTGATTTTTTATCAACAATAATTATATTGATAATACCATTTAAATCAATTTTAAATGTTATATCAATAATAGGTGTTCCTCCAGTAGTTATTTTATCAAAAATATATTCACCAATTAATGTATTTTTATTAGCAATTTTACGTTCACCTTGATATATTTTAACCATAACTGAATTATCAGAAGGAGAATCAGTTGTATATCTAGCAGTTTTTTTAACAGGTAATGGTGTATTTTTAGGAATGATAATAGAAAAACTACCATCCGATGTTTCAAGACCTAATGATAAAGGAACAACATCAACTAAAACAACATTAGTATCTGATTTAAATATATTTTCGGCAATAGCACCATATAAACAAGCACCTTCTGCAACAACTGCTTCTAAATTAGGATGTATCCATGGTTTAATATTAAATATATCAAAAACTATTTTTTGTAATATTGGTATTTTTGAAGTATTACCGACCATAATAATATATTTAAATGAATCATATAAATTTTTAATATCATTTAAAATTTCTTCAACACGATTAATTAAATTATTAATAAGTTTTTCAAATTGTTTTTGTGAAATATTATAAATAATATTATTAAATTTTAATTCATAATTATCTAACCATGATAATTTTTCTTTTGCTATTTGACAATTATACCATAATATTTGATTTTTTTCTTTTGAATTACTAGCTTTTAAAATATAATTATAAATACAATCTGTAAAATTATTTCCACCTAAATCATTTAATCCTATACTATGTTCGACTTGAAAAAGTCCATCTTCTTTCATTAAAACTGTCAAGTCCATAGTTCCACCACCAGTGTCTATAACTAAAATTCTTTCTTCATTATCGTTTATGTTTGAAAGACCATACGATAATGCAGCTGCACTAGGTTCATTAATAATTCTTAATACGTTAAATTTACAATGATTAAATGCATTTCTTATAATTTCTCTTTGTTTATCATTAAAGTTAGAAGGAACTGTTATAATAGTTTTTAAATTATATGTTGAATCAAATTTTTTATTTATTATTTTTTTAATATGGTCAAAAAATATAATTAAAATATCATTAAGTAATAATGTTTTATTACCAACAATAATTGGATTAAAAGATTGACCTATAATTGTTTTAAAATTGTCAATTACATAATCAGGTTTTAATGGTATATAATTACCACAAAAAAGTATTTCATTTTTAATACCAATTTTTGAAGGTATAGATTTATATACACCATCTAAAAGTAAATTAGGTTTATTATTTTGAAAATAAGTAACAACAGTATTAGTTGTACCAAAGTCGATTCCTAATATCAAATCCATTTAATTTAATACTTAAAAAATATTAAATTCAACGCATTATTTATATATTTATTATTTATATGTTTATTTTTTTAATTTTATTATTTATATATTTATTTTTTAATTTTATTATTTATATATTTATTATTTTTTATTTTTTATTTTTTTATTTATATATTTATTATTTTTTATTTTATAGCCTTTAAGGGCGTATATACACATCGAGATCACTCTGCATCAGAGATGCTATAATATATTTAATTTAACTTTATTATTTATTAAATTACCAATATGATTTGATGGTTTATTATCAATAACATCAAAAATTTCATTAGTAATTGGATTTAAAAAGTATGTATTTGATTTCCATGTTATTAGCTCTAATAATACTTTATTTTTTTTATTTTTCTTTGGTTTTTCAACAGGTTCTTCAACAATTTCTTCTACAAGTTCTTCTACAATTTTATTTTTTTTATTTTTCTTTGGTTTTTCAACAGGTTCTTCAACAACTTCTTCTACAGGTTCTTCGACAATTTTAATAGGTTCTTCTACAATTTTAATAGGTTCTTCTACAACTTCTTCAACTGGTTCTTCGACAATTTTATTTTTTTTATTTTTCTTTGGTTTTTCAACAGGTTCTTCAACAACTTCTTCAATAACTTCTTCAGTAGGTTCTTTAATAAGTTCTTCTACAATTTTATTTTTTTTATTTTTCTTTGGTTTTTCAACAGGTTCTTCAACAACTTCTTCGACAATTTTAATAGGTTCTTCTACAACTTCTTCAACTGGTTCTTCAATAACTTTTTCAACTGGTTTTTCAACTGGTTTTTCAACTGGTTTTTCAACAATTTCTTCTTCAATAACTTTTTCAACAATTTCTTCAATTTTATTTATATTATTATAAGAATTATTTGATGTTTCATTTTCTATATTTTTAATAATTTCTTCAATAGGTGGTTCTTCAATTTTAACAGGTATTTTTTCATTTTTAACATGTTTTTCAATAACTTCTTGATTTTTATTAATATTTTCAGGTTTAGTATGTAGTTTATTAATTGTTTTTTCTAATAAAAGGATTTGATTATTTTTTTCTTTTAATTGTTTATTTAAATTATTAATAATAGAAAATTTATTTAAATTAGCTAAATCATGTGTTAATGATTCTGTTTGTTCATATAATTCTTCATTTAATTTTTTTAATTTAATATTTTCTTCTTCTATGTTTTTAATATATGTATAAATCATTTCTGAATTAGTAATCATTTATAATATATAAAAATTATCTTTTAAATAAATTTATTTAAATTGTTTTAGATACATTTGTTGTTTTAACAGGAATTGTAGTTTTTGAAGCAATGGTGGTTGTTTTAGTTTTAGATGGTATTACAGTTGTTTTAACTGGAGTAGTTGTTTTAACTGGAGCAGTTGTTTTAACTGGAACAGTTGTTTTAACAACAGTTTTAACTGGGGTAGTTGTTTTAACTGGAGCAGTTGTTTTAACAACAGTTTTAACAGGTACAGTAGTTTTTGAAGGTACAACAGTTTTAACAGGTGTTTTAACAGGTGTAACAGTAGTTTTAACAGGTGTAACAGTAGTTTTAACAGGTGTAACAGTAGTTTTAACAGGAACAGTAGTTTTAACAGGAACAGTAGTTTTAATAGTAGTTACAGGTGTTACAGTAGTTTTAATAGGTGTAATAGGTATTGATGAAGTTGAAACTTTATTAATATATTGTATTGGTTCAGTTGATGAAATAGTTATTGGTGCAGGTTTTGATACATTTAATAATATTTTACTTTGTACAACATTTGTATTTGATAATAATGCATTAGAAAATGGTTTAATATTAATTGATATTTGTTTTGATTTAGTTGATAAGTAATTATTAGTTTCAGAAGTTTCAGCTTGTAATACAATTACACCTTCTTTATTTGCATATAATAGATTATCTTTAATTGTAACAATTTCTTCATTTTGTCCTGATGCAGATATTGATGAAATAATATTATATTTAACAATAGCATTATCTAAAACTCCACCTAATGATAATTTAAATGCACTATTACTAATAAAAATATCTTTAATTTCTTTTAATATTAAATTAGGTTGTGATGATTTATTAACATTAATAGTAATTGTAGTTTCAGCAGGGTAATATTTAGAATTACCTTCATTATATGCTTTAATAGTACATTTACCAACATTTAATCCAATTAAATTATTACTACTATCAATTTTACATATTAATGGACTATTTGAAATATATTTAATACTATTAGGAATACTACCACCATCAACACCTAATTTAATTTTTCGATTATATGATAATTGATTAAGATTTAAAAATTTAAGAGGTGCTTGTTTAATTTTAGTAACTTCAACTTTAACAGTATTAGAGTTAGTAGATAAATAATTATTTGTTTCATTACTAATAGCTTGTATATAACAAATACCTTCATTAATAGCAAATAATTTATTACCAACAATTTTACAAACTTCAGTATTAGTAGTATTTGAAACTTCAAATTTAACATCAGGTGATTCTAATAATCCAGAATATGATATATTATATCCTTTATCAGGTTCAACATTAATTATACTAGAAACAATATTATTTAATACAAAATTAGGTTGATAAATTTTATTAACAATAACTTTAAATACTTTGTTAATTGGTAAATATTCATTAGTACCTTCTCTAATAGCATTAATATTACATATACCTGCATTATTACCAATAATTGAATTATTAACAATTAAACAATTAGATGTGTCTGATGTATATGTTAATATACCTTTATTAATTTCATTAATCATATTTAAATCAAAACTATCCTTATAATCAATTTCAATTTCACTTTCAAGATTTAAATCAGTAGGACTTAATCGTTTAACATTAATAATAATTTGATTAGATCTAGATTCAATATAAGTATTTGTTTCTAAAACAATAGCTTCAATAATACAAATACCTTCTGTTAAACCAGATAACATATTGTTTTGAATATTACAAACATTAGCTTTTTGTTGTGATGTATTTAATGAACTAATAATATTGAATATTATTTTTGGGTTTTCTTTAAAGCCACTAACTTTAAGATTATATCTTTTACCAACAAAAATACTGTTTGTTTTATTAATATTCTCTAAAATAATATTAGGTTGTTGTGCTTTATTAACTTTAAATGAAACTTCTTTATTAATATAACTAAATACATTATCAGCAGCTCTATTTATTTTAATATTACAATAACCAATTCCAACAGCAATTAAAGTATTATTAATAATTTTACATTTAGTTTCATCCATTGAAGAAAATGTTACATTATCATTACCTTTATTAAGTTTTAGTTGTATTTTATCACCATAATTAATAATAGTGGGTGTTTCAAAAATAACATCATCTAATGTTTGTTTTTGTACTTGAATATACATTTTGTTACTAAATGTTTTTAAATAATTATATGTTTCATTAGCAACTGCTTGTAATATAAATGAGCTTTGTTTATAAGCATATAAATTCATACTAGAATCAATGCTAATACTATTAGATATATCTAACCATTCGATATTCCAAGTGATATTAGCATTATCTTTTAATCCTTTAATAATAATAGGAATACCAGTATCAGGTGAAACATTAATAATATTATCAACAGTTAATTTATCAAGATATATATTTTGTTCTGCTTTTTGTACATTAATAAAATAATCAGCATAAACATAATCATAAATATTATTACCTTTTCTATAAATAGAAAATTTACATTGACCTGCATTAAGACCAGTTATAATATTTCCACTAATACTACAATTAGTACCAGTAGTAGTAATAACAGGTTTTTCATCAGTATTTCCACCATAAATTTTTAATGATATTTGATTATTAACAAATAAAGGACCAGAAGGTTCAATATATAGTTTATCTTGTTTTAAAAATTTAACAGTAATTAATAATTTATTTGTAATAGTTTCTTTATAATTAGAACTTTCACTTAATATAGCATAAACTTCACAAGTACCAGCTTTATTAGGTATTATATTATTATTTTGAACTGTACAATTATCATTATTAACAATATATTGAACAGTAGTTTTTTCTTGTAAACCATCAATAAGTAAATTATATTTATAATTAGTATTAATTTCTAATTCATTATTTTTATTAATATTAACAAGACTAACATTTTGTAGTGATTTATTAATATTAATTTCAATAGATACTTCAGTAGGAAGATATCTATAATTACCATCTTTAAAAGCATAAATAGTTGCTTTACCAGCATATAAACCATATACAGTGTTATTTTTGATAATACAATTTTTACTATATGAATAATATTGAATTTTATTATTTGTACTACCACCATATGCACTAATATAAATAGTATTACCAACTGATAATTCAGAAATTTCATTAAATACTAAATCATTTTGTTTTTCTTTAACAACACTAATATTATATTCTTTACTATAATCACCAAAATAATTAGTTGTTTCAGAAACAGAAGCTCTAATAATAAATGATCCAGTATTTAATATATATAATTGATTTCCAACAATTTGTACAACTTGTTTATTTTGTTCAAATGGTAAATCAACTAATATATCAAATTTAATATCTGGATTTTCAAAAACTTTAGATATATTTAATATAATTGGTTGTAATGGGTTAATGGTATATGTATCTAATAAATTTTCAATTTCAATAAAAGGTTGTTTTATTTTATTAACAACAAATTTAACATATTTAGTTAATTCTTCATAATCAGGTGTTTGTTTTTTAGTAATAGAAATATACTGTATACCTGCTTGTAAACTAGTTAATTTATTATTAATAACAGATAATTTAGATTCATCTAATGATTTAATTTCATAAATATTAGGGTCAAATGTACCGTTATTAATAGTTAAACTGACTGTACTATTATAATATATTTTAGGGATTTTATCAACTATAAATTGTGAAGGTGAATTAAGTATTACATTAATAGTAAAAGGTTCAGTAATTGTTTCAGTATAATTAGTTGTTTTAAGTATTTTAGCTCTAATTGTACATGTACCTTGAGTATTTGCAATAAGTTTATTATTATTAATTGTACAACAATTATCTGGGATATTTTTAAGAATTTCGTATACAACAACAGGATTTTCTTCTATATTAGCAATTTGTAATTCATATTCTTCATTAGGATTATTAAATAATTCATTAGTATCATTAAAATTTATAATATATGGATTATTTTGTTTAATAGGTAAAACATTAACTGTAACTTCACCTGATAATGGTAAATACATAAAATCACCTTCTTTAAATATTTTAAATATACATATACCAGTAGATTGTGTAATAATTTTTAGTGATGAATCAATATAACATACATCATTATTTGGTTCAATTTTAATACTTGAATCAGTATTACCACCAATAACATTAAAGAAATTAGAAGAATTATATTCAATTTGTAATGGAACATTTATAATAAAATCATCTTGTTCTTGTTTATTAATATTAATAGTAATAGTATTTGACTTAGTTTCATAATAATTATCAGTTTCAGTAGCAATAGCAGTAATTTTACAAACTCCAGATTTATTAGCAAATAATACTCCATTGTTAATAACAATTAAATTATCAGATGTATCAGTTATATTTTCAATAATAAACAATACATTAGCATTATCTTCAACAAAACTATATTCTAAATAATAAGGATTATTGGGGTCAACAAAAATAGTATTATCTTTATTAATATCAACTAATATAAAATTATTTTGTTTAATTTTATTAATAACAAAAGTTTTTTCAGTATAAATTGGTTTATACATAAAATTACCTTCTTTATAAGCAGAAATAGTAAATGTACCTGTACCAGTAGGAATAATAGTATTGTTAATTATATTACATATTGAACTATTTGATTCAACTACAACTTCACTATCAACACTACCTCCACTAATTAAAATATTAGCCATATCATTATAATTTAATTCTTTAGATAAAGATATATCAATTGGTATTTGTTCGCCTTTAACAATAAATAATTTAATAATATTTGATTTTGATTCTAAATAATTATCAGTTTCACCAACAACAACTTGAATAGTACAAGAGCCTTCATTACTAGTTATAATATAATTATCAACAATAGTAATACAATTATTTTCACTAGTAATAATATAATTAAAAGAAGGAGTATCTCTTAAATTTTTAATATTAATTTTATGTTTAATATTTGGATTAACAAATAATATATTTTTTTCATTAATATCTTCAATAAAAATATCTTTTTGTGTAGTTTTATTAACATTTATATTATATTCTTTAACAATAGGATTAAATTCAGTATTACCTTTTTTAGTTGCTTTTAATGAACAAACACCAGCTTTAACAGCAATTAATACATTATTCATAATAATACAGTTATTATTGGTTGTAGTATATTCAATATTATCACTATTATTAAGTCTAATTGCATCATTTATATAAATATTATTATTAGCTCCAATATTAAATTCTTGTTGATTTTTCTTTTTAATAATTACATCAATACTATTTGAAACAGTTTCAGCATAATTATCAGTTTCGCTAGCAATTGCAACAATAGAAACAGTACCATCAGTGATACCATATAATGTATTATCTTCAATATAACAAATTTTATTATTAATAATTTTATATTGTATATCAGGTTCTTCTTTAATATTAGAAATATTAAGTTTATTTATTTTATTATCATAAACATAAATTGTATTAGTAGTATTTATATTTTCTAATTTAAGTTGTTGTTTAATTTTATTAACTTTAATAAAATAATTAGTTGAATATGTTTCAAATTGTTCATCTCCTTCTTTAGTAATAGTTAACATACAATAACCAGTATTATTACCAATAATTTCAGTACCATTAACTAAACAATTATCATTAGAAGGACTAATTGTGAGTAGACCATTAGTACTTCCTCCTGTTATATTTAATTTAATAGATGAGCTAAAATATAAAGGACCAGAAGGAACAATAACAAGTCCAGATTGTTTTAATTGTTTAACTGTAACAACAATTTGATTACTTTTAGTTGAGTTAAAGGTACTTGTTTCACTAGTAATTGCTTCGATAATACATACACCTTGATTTAAGGGTGATAATTTACCATTTTGAATTTCACAAATATCATAATTACCTAATGAATATGAATAAATAATATTAAATTTAATTTCAGGATTTTCTTTAACACCAGAAACAATTAAATCATAATCTCTATCAGGTTCAGCTAATATTTCATTAGTAGAATTAATATTATGTAATGTTATAGTTTGGTCAATTTTAGAAATATATACTAAAATGGATTCAGATATTTCATAATACATAAAATCAGCTTCTTTAGTTGCAGTTAAAACACTATAACCAGCATTAACACCAATTAAATTATTACCTTGAATATAACATGAATTATTAGAAACACTATATTTAATTTTATTTGAATTACTACCCCCTGAACAACTAATACTAATAATACCACCAACAATTAATTTTTCTAATGGTTCAAATATAAGTGGTTCTTGTTCATTTTTAGTAACAACAATTAAATAATCTTTTGATTCAACACCGTGATAATTATTTGTTTCAGCAGAGTAACTTCTAATAACAGCACTACCAGCATTATGAGCAATTAATTTGTTAGAATTAAAAGTAACAACTTCTTTAAAAGTTTCAAAAGGATTATTTGATATAACTTTAAATAAAACTTCTGCATTATCATTTAATTTAGTTGTTGTTAATACAACAGGTATTGAAGGATTAACAAATAATTCAGAAATATTTTCATTAATAATTAATTCAGGTTGTGATAATTTTTTAACAGTAATTTTCATTGTTTTAACTAATGCTTTATACATAAATGTAGCTTTTTTAGTAACAGTTAAAATATATTCACCAGCTAATAAACCAGATAATTTTAATCCATCAACAGATAAACCATTATTATTAGAAGATTCAATAATATAATTATTTAAATCGAATTTTTCTTCGGTAATTACTAAATCAACAGAACTATTATAAAATAAATCAGGTAATTGTTCAATAATATAATTAGCAGGTGATTTTAATATAACATTAACTTTAATAGGTACTGATTCAGATTGTAAATAATTAGTAGTTTTATTAATAATTGCTTTTACTATAACATAACCTTCACCAAGAGGTTTAATTTTATTATTAGTAATTGTAGCAACAGATTTAGAATTAGAATCAGGAACAATAACTAATTCATATGTAGGATTTTCCATAAGACCTAATAATTCAAATTCATATTCTTTAGAAGGGTCAACTTCAATATCATTAGATTCATTAAATTTTTTAATAGTAACAGTTTGTAAGATAGGTTTTACTTCAATATTAATAGTTTTTTGTATTGGTAAATACATAAAGTCACCGGCTTTTGATATTTTAATAGTACTAGTACCAACTTTATTTGTTATTAATTTATATTTATCATCTAAATTACAAACATCATTTAATAATTCAAAATTAATAAATTCTTCACTATTACCTCCAGATGCTTGTAAAGTAAAATTATTTTTATAATCAATAGTTTCAGGATATGTAATAATTAAATTATCTTGTATATTTTTAATTACATTAATCATAATTGTATTTGATTGTGTTGATAAGAAATTAGTAGTTTCAGTAGTTACAGCAGTAATAGAACATGCACCATCCAAATTTGCTGTTAAAATACCATTATTAATAGTAATAATTTGTTTATTTTCAGAATTATAATTAACAATATTGTATGTAATAATAGGTGATTCTTCTACTTTAGAGACATTTAATTTAATAGGATTTTTAGGATTAACATAAATAATATTGTTATCATTAATTTTATCAAGGGTGAAATTATTTTGTTTTATTTTTTTAACTTCAATAACTAAATTAGCACTAATATCATAGTATTGTTCATCACCTTGTTTTATAGCATTAACTTGACATGTACCAGCATTTATTCCAATTAATTTATTATTAATAATATTACAATTAGATGAGTCAATAGTAAAAACAGGTAAATTATTAGTAGAACCACCAATATATTCTAAATCAATAGATTCTCTATAATATAATTCATTATTTTTGAATAATTTAAATGCAGTTTGATTATTTTTTTTAGTAACAATTTTAATAATATTTGATTTACTACTAATATAATTATCAGTTTCAGAAGTAGTTAAATATATTTCACATTCACCTTCTAATGTTGGATAAAATTTATTATTAGAAATATAACCAATTTTATTATTAGAAATGATATAATTAATTTGTGGATTTTCTTTAATATCAGATGAAATAATATTATAACCAACAGTAGGATTAACATACATAAAATCAGTATAGTTTTCAATATTTATTTTAATAGTTGGTTGATAAATTTTATTAACATTAATAACATATTTACTAATAAGGTCATTATATGTATTATTACCTTTAATTGTTGCAGTTAAAATACATTTACCAGCATGTGAACCAATTAATGTAGTACCTAAAATAGTACAATTTGGATTATCAACTGAATAATTAATATTAAAACCCATATACATTTGATTTAATACAACTGCTTCTAAAAATGACATATTTGTTAAATTATTTAAATCAAAAACAGGTAATGATTTTTTAGTAACAACAACTTTAATTTCATTTGTTTTTGTTGCACTATAATTTGCAGTTTCATTTAAAATAGCATATATAGTAGATTCACCTTCACTAAGAGGAATAAGTGTAGAATCTTTAATATAACAAACATCAAAATTAGTAGAATAATATTTAATATTTGGTTGTTCTTGAACACCTTCAATATTAATAGGTATAGCATTTTCAGAATCAACAGTTAAATTATTATTTACACTTAAATCAAGTAATTTAACATTTTGTTGTATTTTAGATACATTAATAAATAAATCTTTAATAATTTTACTATATACATTATCACCTTCTTTAGTAATAGTTAATACACATTTACCAGCTTTTTTACCATAAATTATAAAATCACTAATAGTACAATTATCATTTTGTGATGTAATAGTAACTTTACCATTAGAATTACCACCGGTAACTAATACAGAAATATTAGAATTATAATATAACGGTGTAGTTTTAATAATTAAATCAGTCTGAGGTAATGCTTTAACATTAATAACTAAATCAGTAGTTTTAGATGATAAATAATTTTTTGTTTCAGAAACAATACCAGTAATAGTACATTCACCTTCATTAAGTGCAACAAGTTGATTACCATTAATAGAACATACATTATCATTAACAGATTTAATAGTATACATAACATCAGGATTTTCTTTAAGATTATTAATTACTAATTCATAAGTAATATTAGGGTCAACAAATATTTCATTAGTTCTACTAATATTATTAATACTAATAGTTTGATTAATTTTTAAAATAGAAATATTAAAATTTAATGTTTCATCTAAATACATAAAATTACCAGGTCTTAAAACAGTAATAGTAGAATCACCTGAATTTAATCCAAATATTTTATTATTTGAAATGTAACAATTATTATTATTAATTGTATATTTATTATCATTAGGACTGTTACCACCTTTTATATTTAAACTAATAGATGAATTAACATATAATTTTTCTAATTCAACAACTTGTAAAATATCTTGTTTATTTTTAGTGACAGTAAATGTAATTAAATCTGTATCAGTAGAATAATAATTTAATGTTTCAGGAGTATAAGCTAAAACACTAACAGTACCAATATTAGTAAATATTATTTTATTTCCTTCAATATAACAAACACTATTACCTTCTAATGGTGTATTAGTTATTATTTTATAATATATTTCAGTAGTTTCTTGAACAGGAGAAGTTTCTAATTTAATTTGTTTTTCTGGATTAACTTTTTGTTCATTACTAATATTAATTATTTTAAAATCAGGTTGTTTAATTTTATTAACAAATATTTTAATTGGTTTAGTTAATGCTTTATACATAAAAGTAGCCTTTTTAGTAACATTTAATAATGATAATCCAGCATTTAATCCAGTTATTTGATTATTTAATCCAGTTATTTTATTATTTTCAACTAGAACATTATCAGATGTTGCTAAAATTTCATATTCATCATTAAATAAACCATCATTTACAGTAACTAAAATATTTGATTTATAATATAATTGTTCTACTTTATCAATAATAAAATCAGCAGGGTCTTTTAATTTAATTCTTAAATTATATAATGGTGTTTCAGTTTTTAAATAATTACTAGTTTTATCTAATATTGCTTTTAATACAATATTACCAGCATTTAAACAATATATATTGTTATCAACTAATTTAATAACTTCTTTACCTTGTTCATCAGGTGTGGAACTAACAATTTGAAAAGTAATTGGAGGATTTTCTTGAGTATTTTCAACTATTAATTTTTGTGCAACATTTGGATCAACAAATAATTCATTTGTTTGATTAAATTTATTGATAAATACATTTCTTTGTAAAATAGGATTTACTTTAATTTTAATAGTAGTTTGAATAGGATTATATTTAAAATCACCTTCTTTAGAAACATTAATTGTACATTCTCCAATTTTATTTGCATATGTTTTATATGTAGTATCAATAATACATGAATCATTATCAGTTTTAAAAACAATAGGTAAACTAGTATTACCTCCAGATGCTTGAATATAATATGTATCGTCAAAATTCATTTCAACAGGATATGTAATATTTAATTTATCTTGATTATTTTTTAATACTTTAACAACAACTGGTTTAGATTTAGTTTCTAAATAATTATTAGTTTCTAATGAGTAAGCAATAATAGAACAAATACCTTGATTATTTGCATATAATTTATTATCATTAATTGATATAATATCTTGGTCTGTTTCAGTAGAATGTGAAAGAATAACTTGATATATAATGTTTGCTTTTTCATTAACTTTAGTAGTAGTTAATTCAATAGGTGTATTTGGTTCAACGTATATAGTATTTGTTTCATTAATATTGTACATTTCAAAGTTTGGTTGATATATTTTATTAACTTGAATATATACAGAATCTGATATTGGATTATACATTTCATTACCTTCTTTATAGATATCAATTTTACATAATCCATATGATAATCCAATAATTAAATTATTTAATATTGAACAATAAGGACTAGAAGTTTTAATAACAGGTTCAATATTAGTACTACCACCAGTAATATTAAGTTTTGTTGAATAATTATAATATAATTTTTCAGGAATATTTTCAATAATTAAATCAGATTGTGTATTTTTACTAACTTTTAATAAAATTTTATTAGATGTTGATGGTAAGTAATTAATAGTTTGCATTGTTTCAAAATATATAGTAGCTTCACCTTCTTTAATAGCAATTAAATGTGTATTATTATCAATAGTACAAACATCAGGATTACTACTAATAAAAGTTACATTTGCATTTTCAAGAACATTTAATGCATTTAATATATGTTTAATTTTATTATTAACAAATATTTTATTATTGTCATTAATATTTTGAATAGTAATATTTGGTTGAATTACTTTTTTAACTTCAATTTCAAATTGTGTTGTAACAGAATTATATTCATTATTACCTTTTTTAATACTATATAATATACAATTACCTGCTTTTTTACCAATTAATGTATTATTAATGACTTCACAATTATCATTACTAGTTTTATATTCTGTTTGGAAATCAGTATTACCACCTTCAATATTTAATATAATAGAATCATTATAATCAATGGTATTAACATTATTAATAACTAATATTTTTTGTTGTTTTTTAGTAATGAAAACAGTAATTTGATTAGTTTTAGTTTCTAAATAGTTTTCAGTTTCTCCAATAACAGCTTCAATAACACAAATACCTTCACTTGTTGGATTTAAAATATTATTTTGAATATTACAAAAATCAGAATTAGTAATGTTCCATTTAATAGAAGGGCTTTCTTTAAGATTATCAATATTTAAATTAATTTTATCACCGACAAATATATTATTATTATTTGATAAATTTTGTAATATTACATCTTGTGATACTTTACTAACTTGAATATTATAATAAGTGTTAACAGAATCAAAATTAGCATTTCCTTCTTTATAAATATTTAATACTGAATTACCTGCTTTTTTACCATAAATAATATTACCACTAACAGTACAAATGGTTGTATCACTAGATGTTATTTGTGCATTACTAGAAGTATTTCCACCTAAAATATTTAATTTTATAAAATTATTAAAATATAAAGGTCCAGAAGGAATAATAACAAGGTCAGATTGTTTTATAGGTTTAACAGTTAATGTTAATTTATTACTTTTTGTTAATAAATAATTATTAGTTTCAGAAATAACAGCTTCAACAACACATGTACCTGCATTTAATGCTACTAATTTATTATTAATAACTTTACAAATAATATTTTCATTATTATCATAATTAATAACATTATATAATATTTGTGGATTTTCTTGAATATTAGAAATAATTAAATCATATTCTTTTTGAGGATTTATTGTAATTGTATTATCAGAATTAATATTTTGTAGTATAGCATTTTGTTTATCTTTTCTAACATTAACTTTAACTACTATACTGACATCATTATACATAAAATCACCTTCTTTTGTAATAGTAATAAATGAATTTCCAGCACTAACACCATAAATAAAATTATCTAAAATATAACAACAGTTATTAGAATATTGATATTTAACAGAATTTTTATTACTACCACCAGTTATAGTTATTGGTATATTTTTATTAATATATAAATCAGATAATTCATTAACAATTAGTTTATTTTGCTCATTTTTAAAAATATTAATAGTAAAAACTTCACTTTTAGTTGAATTATAGTTTTTACTTTCTGATAATAATGCTCTTATTTTACATTCTCCTGCATTAAGAGCATAAAATTTATTATCTTTAATAACAGCTAATGAATTATTTGATAATATTTCATACATTATATCAGGTTTTTCAAAATATTCAGAAAGTTTTAAATCATATCCAATTGATGGGTTAACATATAATTCTTCTTCTAATTCAATAATATTAATAACAGGTTGTTCTAATTTAAGTACAAATAAATTTATTGTTTTAGATAAAGCTTGATACATAAATGTTTCTTTTTTTGTTAAAGTTAATGTAACATTACCAGCTTGTAAACCATATATATTATTTTCCATAATTTTAATAAATGGACTATCTGATTTTATTTCATATTCATTATTAAATATTCCATTATTTACAGTAATAGAAATAACACCCTTATAATATAATTTTGATAATGTATCAATAGTGTAATCAATAGGATTTTTTAATCTAGTTGTTAATGTTAAAATTGGTGAAACAGTTGATAAAAAATTATTAGTTTCTTGTGTAATTGCTTTTAATTTAATATATCCAACATTTAATACAATTAATTTAGAACCATCTAATTTAACACATTCATTTTTATATATATCTTTAGTAGTTTTAGATTCAATAATTTCATATTTAATATTAGGATTTTCTTCAACATCGTTTAATACAATATCATAAATATAAGTTGGGTCAACTTCTAATTCATTAACTTCATTATATTTTTTGATATTAATTTTAGTTTGTAATATTTTATTTATTTTAACAGAAACATCTATTTGAGTAGGATTATACATAAAATTACCTTCTTTATAAATAGTAATTATACTATTACCAGCAGCTAAACCAATTAAATGAAAATCTTTATCAACAATACAGTTATTATTATTTGATGTAAAAATTAATGGTTGTTCTGTACTACCACCTCCAACTTGAATTAAATTACTTGAACGGAAATCAATTTCTTTAGGAAAAATAGGTTCTAATAATTTTTGTTCTTTTTTAATAACAACTATTTTAATAATATTTGATTTAGTTAATAAATAATTAGTTGTTTCTAATGATTTGGCTTGAACATAACAAACACCAGAATTTTGTGCATATAATTTACCATTTGAAATAGTAATAATATTATTATTTGATGTAATTTCATACACAACAGATGCATTTTCAAATGGTGTAGTTGTTACTAAATCAATAGGTACAAATGGGTCAACATATATAGTTTCAGAAATATCATTTAATATAAAATTAGGTTGATAAATTTTTAAAACTTCAATATATATTTCACCACTAATACTATTATACATAAAATCACCTTCTTTAAAAACATTAATTTTAGATATACCATTAGTAATACCAACAATTGTAAAATTAATAGGTTTACATGATGCATTATCAGATGTAATAATAGCATCATTATCTGTACTACCACCTAATATATTTAATGATATTGATGATCCAAAATATAATTTAGGTGATGATCTAAAAATAGTGATAGGGTTTTGTTCATTTTTATTAACATTAATAGTTATTGTATTTGATTTAGTAGGTAAGTAATTAGCAGTTTCATAAGTTTCGACATAAATATCAGAGGTACCTTTATTAATAGCATATAATGTATTATTAACTATATTACATACATTTGGATTTGATATAATATATCTGTAACCAGCACTTTCTTTAATATTATTAGGTATAATAGTATAACCTACTTTTGGATTAACAAAAATATTATTTTGTTTATTAGTAATTGGATCTATTTTATTATTTATATTATCTAATATAATATTTGATTGTTCTATTTTTTTAACAGTAATATATATATCTTTAGTTTTACTAGTATATTCATTATCACCAGTTAATGTTGCAGTAACAATACATGTTCCAGCACGTTTAGCAAATAATTGATTATTAACAAGTTGACAAACATTATTATTAGTAGTATAAATAACTTCATTATCATTAAATCCAGTAAATAAATTTAATTTAATAGTATCATTGAAATAAATTTCATTTTTTGATAGAACATTTAATTCACGTTGTTCATTTAATTTAACATTAATAATAATTTGATTACTTATAACACTATTATAATTAGATGTTTCTTCAACATATGCTTCAACAGTACATGTTCCTTGATTTAATGCATATAATTTATTATTAATAATACTACAATTATTTCCATTAACAACTCTAAAACTATATTTAGCATTATCTTTTACATTTGATAAAATTAAATCATGAGCAATATTTTTATTAACATATAAATCATCCATATTTTCTAATTTAACATTTTGTGATAATTTATTAACATTAACACTATAATATGATACTGAAGGAACATAATAATCACTGTATTTATTAGTTATTTTAAGTAAACCAACACCAGTAGAAACACCATAAATACTTTTGCCATTAACAGTAATAATATCTGGATTTAATGAAACTATTTCAGTTCGTGAATTAGCAACATCACTATAAATATTTAATTCAATATATGATTTCCAAAATAATGTACCAGTTGGTTCTATAATTAAATTAGCTTTAGGATTTTGTATTACTTCAACTGTCATAGAATTAGTAATACCAGATAAATAATTAGTAGTTTCACTATATTTAGCATAAATTACTGATTTACCAATTCCATTAGTAAATAATTTATTATCTTTAATATAACAAACTTTAGGATTTTCAGAAATATATTGAATATCTGGATTACCTAATGTGTTAATACAAAATAATTCATATGATTTATCAAAACTAAAATATATATTATTTGCTTCATTAATATTACTAAGTTTAATATCTTGTGGTACTTTATTAATAAAAATTTTAAAACTACCTTGTATATCATTATACATAAAATCACCAGATTTTTTAACAGTAATATAAGTTTCACCAGCAGTCACACCATATATTTTAGAATTTTTAATATAACAATTTTCATTTGATAATGTAAAATGGTTTTGACTATTTGTATTACCACCTTTAATACTAAAATCAGCAGAATCATTAACATTTAATTTAGATAAAAATTTAAATTCTAAAGGTTTTTGGTCATTTTTAGTAACAGTAATAGTAATAGGTTCAGAATAAGAAGATTTATAATTTAATGTTTCAGCAGTAACTGCTTGAATAACACATGTACCTTCATTTAATGCAGATAATTTATTATTATTGATATTACAAACATTTGTTTTACCACTAACAGGTGAATTTGTTAAAATTGTAAACATAATTGCAGCATTTTCTTCTTGTTTATTAACTACAAGATCTATTAAATTATTTGGATTAACTTTTAATTCAGTATTTAAATTAATAAATTCAACTTTGGGTTGGTTTAATTTTTGAACATATCCACTCATTCTTTTAGATAAAGCACTATATTGTGCAGTTTCCATTTTAGTAACATCAATAAAGAAATAACCAGCATTGAGACCAATTACTTTATTATTTTCTAATTTAATATTAGTGTTATCAGTTTTTAATTCAAATACAGTATTATCATAATATCCTTTATTAATAGTTAATTTACTACTTGATTTATATTCAAGTCTTGGTAAATTATCAATAAAAAATTCTTCAGGCTTTTTTAATTTAACATTAATTTGTAATTCAGGTGTTTCAGTTTCTAAATAATTTTCTGTTTCTTTTAAAATAGCTTTAATAATACAAACACCTTGATTAATTGCAAAAACTTTATTATCAACAATTTTACAAACTTCTTTATATTGTCTTTTTACTGGAGTTTGTGATACTATAATAAAATTCATAATTGGGTCATCACCGTATTTTTCTACTTTTAATTCAAAACCAATAGCAGGGTCAACTTCTAATTCATTCATTTGATTAAATTTTATTATTTTAATATCTTGTTGTTTAATTTTATTAATTTGTATATTAAATACTTTTTGAATAGGTAAATACATAAAATTACCTTCTTTAAAAGCAGTTACAATACTAGTGCCTGCTAATTTACCGATTAATTTATTATTATCATCAATAATAATATTTTTATTATTAGTAGTGAATGTAATTTTAGCTTCAGTATTACCGCCAGTAGGGTCAATATATTGTTCAGATTTAAAATCAATTTCAGGGGGATATTTAATTATTAATTGATTTTGTTCATTTTTAATAATATTAATTTTAACAGGTGGACTAATAGTTTCAAGATAATTAATAGATTCTAAACTAATTGCTTGAATAGTGCATTCTCCTGATAAATTAGGTTTTAGTTCATCACCATTTATACTACAAATATTATTTTCATTATTAATAGTTTTATATACTACTGATGCATTATCTTTAACTTCTGAAGTTAATAATTTATGAGTAGAATTTGGGTTGACGTAAATAGTATTTGTGTCATTTAATGGTAATATTTTTAACATATTTTGATATATTTTATTAATATTTATTATAATATTAGCACTAGTATCAAAATACATAAAATTTCCTTCTTTAAAAACATTAATTTGACAAGGTCCTGCTTGTAAGCCAATAACAATATTATTAACAAGTTTACAATTAGTACTAGAACTAGAATATAATATAGGTGCTGATGTACTACCACCAGTTGTTTCTAAATTAATTGAACTAGAATAAAATAAATCACTGGATTTAGATATATTAAGTTCAACTTGATTATTTTTAACAACAGTAATTTTCATTTTATTTGTAGTAGTAGATAAATAGTTTCTAGTTTCAGCAGTATATGCTTCAATTTCACATTCACCAGCATTAATAGCAACAAGTTTTCCATTTTTAATAATACAAATATTAGAATCAGAAATATTATAAAATATTTCAGGGTTTTCTTCTAATCCAGTAATATTTAAAGAATTTTCAAGATCTGGATTTACAAAAATTGTATTTAATAAGTTAATATTATTTAATATAATAGTTTGTTTAATTTTATTAACTTTTATTAAAAATGTTTTATTATAAGAATTATAATTACGATTACCTTCTCTAGTAGCATTAATAGTAGCAATACCAGAATTTTTAGAAACAAAAAAGTTATTTATAATTACACCAACATCAACAGTTTTTTCTAAATCAATAGAAAAATTTAAATTATTACCAATTTGTGATAAATCTTTCATTTGTTTAAAATCAATTGAATACATATTATCAATATTAATTGGTTGAGTATTTTTTACAAAATTAACAATAATTTGATTAGATTTAGATGCTTCATAATTTGCAGTTTCAGAAGAATGTGCTTCAATAATACAAGTACCTTCATTATAAGGATATAATAAATTATCTTTAATATAACAGGGTGAAGCCATATTATTTACAATATTAATAATATTATATGTAATAAGTGGTTCTTCATTTAATCCTTGTACTTTAAGTTCAATTGATTTAACAGTATCTAAATATACAGTATCAATATTTTCTAATTTCATAGTTTGTCTAATTTTTTTAACAAATAAGAAATATTCTTTTACTGTTTTTTCCCAAATATTATTAGTTTCTTGTTCAATTGTTAAAATACAACTACCATATTTATTACCATATACTTTATTATCAGTTACGACACAATTATCATTAGATGCAACAATATTAATAGTTTTTTGTTGATTATTTGTAATTAAATTTAAATCAATATTAGAACCATAATATAATATATTAGAAGGGACAATTGTAATTTGATTATCATCTCTTTTAGCAATTTTAATAGTTAATTGATTACTTTTAGAAGCTAAATAGTTAGTTGTTTCAGAAATTTCAGCTTCAATATAACATTGTCCTTCAATAAGACCTTTAATTTTATTATTTTCAATTGTACAAATTATTTTATTATCAGAATTATAAATATTGTATTTGTAATCAGGTCTTTCTTTATACCCAAACATAACAACTTCAAGTGCAGGGTTGTCAACAATTATAGTATTATTATAGTTAACATCTAATAAAGTAAATTCTTGTGTTATTTTATAAATAGTGGTAGTAATAGAAGTTTCAACATCATTATACATAGCATTACCTTTTTTAATAGCAGTAATAGTTATTTCACCAGCACCAGTTGCATATAATACAGAATTATTAATGTAACCAAAATTATTAGATAATTTAAAAACAACAGGACTTTCAATACTACCACCAATAATAGATAATTTAATAGATTTATTAATAAATAATTTATCTAATGTACTGAATGTAATAGGTTCTTGATTTCTTTTTTTAACATTAACAGTAATAATATCACTATTAACAGAGCTATAATTATTAGTTTCTGAACAAAATGCTTGAATCATTAATGTACCTTCATTAATGATAAATAGTTCATTATTTTTTAATTGACAAACAGGATTTGAATTTGATGATTTTTGATAAATAACAGAAAAAAGTATAGATGCATTTTCTTGTACAGAAGTAGTTTGTAATTTAATAGAATTAAATAAATCAACAAATAAATTAGTATTTAAATTAGTAATTTTAAATGTAGGTTGTTGTAATTTATTAACAAAAACTCTAGCTTTTTTAGTTAATGCTTCATATTCAAAAGTTTTCTTTTTGGTAATAGAAATTATATTATCACCAGAACTTAAACCATATATTTTATTATTTTCAATTCTAATTGTTGATTCTGGAGCAGTAGTTATTTCATAAACATTAGAATCAAAAGTACCACTAATAGTTAAATTTATATTAGATTTATAATATAATAAAGGTAATTTATCAATAATAAAATTAGCAGCAGATTTTAATCTAACAACAACATCAAAAGGTGAACTATAAGTTTCTAAATAATTAGTTGTTGCTGAAATAACTGCTTGAATAGTACATATACCAGCATTAATTGGTGTAACACTATTATTATTTAATTTAATAACATTTGTATATTTAACTTCATTAGGTATTTCTTTAATAATAGAATATTTAACTGATGGGTTTTCATATAAGTTAGGTAGTTTTAAAATCCAATTAGCACTTAAATTCACTTCAATTTCATTAAATTCATTAAATACTTCAATATCAATATTTGGCTGTTTAATAGCTAAAACATCAACATAAATTGTTTTTTCAATAGGATTATACATAAAATCAGCATCTTTTTTAATAGTAATAGGACATAAACCAACAGTATTTGCAAATATTGAATTATCAGTAAGAGAACAAATATTATTTTGTAAATTATATGTAATAGGACTAGATGAATTACCACCAGTTACTTTTAAAATTTGTGATGAATTAAAATTCATTTTATTTTCATAATCAACAATTAATTCAGATTGATCATTTTTAACAAAATTAATAATAATTGGTTCAGAAACAGTTTCTAAATAATTATTAGTTTCTTGTGCAATTGCTTGAATCACACATTTACCTTCATTAATTGCATTTAATTTATTACCATTAATATTTGATAAATTTAATTTAGAATTATTTGTAATATCTAAAAATACAATTTTTGAATCTTCTAATACTTGTGTAGTTTCTAATAAAACATTAATATCAGGATTAATAAAAATATTATTATCATAATTTATTATTTTAAAATTAGGTTGTTTAATTTTTTCAACAACAACTTGAATTGTCATATTAATATCATTATAAACATCATTACCTTTTTTAACAACTTCAATTTTACCAATGCCAGCTTTAATACCAATAATAGTATTATTAATAACTTTACAATTATCATTAACAGCTTTATAAACAGGTTCACTATCAGTACTACCACCAATACCTTCTAATTTAATAGAATTTAAATAATATAATGTTCCAGATTTATTAATTTTAAGTTCAGCTTGATTATTTTTAGAGAAAACCAATAAAATTTTATTAGTTGATGAAGCTAAATAGTTATTAGTTTCTAATGTAACAGCTTTAATTTCACAAAAACCTTCTTTTACACCAATTACTTCATCATTTTTAATATAACAAATATTAGGGTTAGATAATATATAAATAACTTTAGGGTCTTCAACTGCATTTCTGACTTTTAATTTATAATTTTTATTAATTGATAAAATATTATTTGAATTAATATTATCAAGCATTAAATTTTTTTGATAAACTTTATTAATTTTAATAACAAAAGTGGATATTAAATCTTTAAAAGTACTATCACCTTTTTTATATGCTTTAATTAAACAATTACCAGATTTTACACCAACAACATTATTATTAATAATAGTACAATTATCATTACCTTTAACATATACAAAATCAATACTTGGTATTCCACCAATAACATCTAATTTTAAATTATCATTAAAATTAACATTTAATGTAGATGTATCATCAGATATTTCAGCTTGATTTCTTTTTAATACAGAAATAATAATTTGATTAGTTTTAGTTTCTAAATAATTATCTGTTTCATAACAAACACCTTCAACAATACATATACCATGATTAAGGGCAAATATTTTATTATCATTAATTACACATATATCTGTAATTGATGCATCTTGAGAAAATTGTTTTACGATATAAAAGTTATATTTAGCAAATTCTTTAATTCCACTAATAACTAAATTAGCCCCAGAATTTATACCAAGAGTTAATTCATTATGATTATTAATATTTTCTAAAACTAATGATGGTTGATTAATTTTTTTAACATCAACATATACAAAATTAGATATAGGATTGAATTTGTCATTTCCTTCTTTTGTAACTTTTATTAGAGATTTACCAGATTTATTTCCAAATATTTTAAAATTACTCATTTAAATTTAGTTAGATATAATATTTTAGATAAATTTTTTTTCTTTAATATGAAATGTACGTTATTAAAGAAAAAATTAATTAATTAATTTTTATTCAGATTTTACTATTTTACAAATTTCATCATTTGATATAATTGATACTTTATTTGTATTACCGCCACTAATTATTAAATCACTGTATGTATTATATTTAGCAGTTAATCGAATAGGAGCATCTTCAGCAGTTTGATAATTTATTAATAGTTTATTCTGTTGTTTTTTAACAAATGTTAATGTTAATTTTCTACTTTTAGTTTGATAATAATTAGTTGTTTCTGCAGCAATAACTTCTAATGTACAAATACCTGCTTTAAGTGGATAAATAATATTATCAACAATATTGCAAATATTTTCATTTGAATCAGAAATAATATTAGAAATATTAAATTTAACTATTGCTTTTTCACTAACATTATCAACAATAATATTATATGAACTATCAATAATTAATTCATTATTTGGATTAATATCTAATAAATGAATGTTATGATAATTTTTAGTTACAGTTATTTTAAATTTAGTTTCAATAGATTCATACATATAATTACCTTCTTTATATGCAGTTATCCATATATCACCTGCAGTTAATCCTTGAATAGTATTTTCTCTAATAAAACAATTTCCATTTGATTTAGTATATATAATTGCATTACTAGTATTACCTCCAGTTACTCTTAAATTTTTAGTTTCACCTACTTTCATTTTTTCAGAATAATTAACAATTAAATTATTTTGTTTATTTTTATTAACTGTTATTTTATATAACATTGATGTTGTAGAGTTATAATTTAATGTTTCACTACTAGTAGCTTTAATATAACATGTACCTGCATTATATGCAAATAATTGATTGTTCATTATAACACAAACATTTTTTGTAGTTTCTGAATCAACTGAATATAATATAATTGGTGATTCTTTTAATCTATTTGTTAACAACATAATTGGTTTACTAGGATTTACATATAAAACATTTTCTTTTTCTAAATTAGTAATTTGTAATGGTGATTGTTCAACTTTATTAATAAATAGTTTTATATTTTTAGTTAATGGTTTATACATAAAATTACCTTTTCTAATAATATCAATAAAGTATGTACCGGCATTATTAGTTATTAATCTATTACCTGAAATGGATAATTTACTATCAGATGATTTAATTTCAAATGCAACATCATCCCATTGGTCGTTATCAACAGTAATATAAACTGGTTTATAAACAAATTGTCTTGGTAAAATATCAACAACAAAATTTTTAGCACTTTTTAATGTAACAGTTACTTTAAAATCAGGTGTTTCAGATGCTAAATAATTTAATGTTTCAGTAGTATATGCTCTCATAATAATTTTACCAGCATTAGTTGGTGTTATAACATTATTTACAATATCACATACTTTTTCATTAGTAGGGTCATCAGGAATCATAGTTAAAATTTTCCATGTTACTTTGGGATTTTCTGCTAAATCTAATAATTCTAATGGATATCTAGTATCGGGATCAACTTCTATTTCATTATTTTCATTTATATTTTTAATAACAATTTTTTGTTTAATTGGTTTAATTGTAATTGTTATTATTTTTTCAATAGGTTTATACATAAAATTACCATCTTTAAATAATTTAACAGAACATGTTCCTCTTCTAATACCAGTTAATTTATTATCAACAATTTTACAATTTGAACTATCACTACTATATATAATATTAGAACCAGTATCACTTCCACCGGAACCAATAATATTAATAGTTTCATTAAAACCAATAGTATCATTATATATTGCAGTTAATTCATTTTGATTATTCTTTTGTACTGAAACAATCATAATATTTGATGAAGTTTCAATATAATTATGTGTACTTTGTGATTTAGCTTGTATTAAACACATACCTTCATTAAAAGCAACTAATTCATCACCATTTATTATACAAGTATCTGGATTTTTATTAACAATATCAGTATATGATACATTATAAATAATTGAAGCATTTTCTTCAGGTATAGTTGTATTTAATTTAATTTTATTATTTCTATTTACATAAATAATATTATTTGTATTAATAAATTTTAACATAAAATTAGGTTGTTTAATTGGATTAACTTTTACTTTGATTGTTGAACTAATTGATTCATACATTTCATCACCTTCTTTAAATCCTATTATATCATACCATCCTGAATTAACACCAATAACATCATTATTAATTATTTTACATCCTGAAGAGTCACAACTGAAAATAGGACTATAATATGTAGAGCCTCCAGAATAAATAATTGGACTTGTATTTTTAAAATATAATGTATCACGTAATGAAAATATTAATGGTTGTTGTTGTTTTTTAATAATATTTAATTCAAATGATTTTGATGTAGATGCTAAATAATTATCAGTTTCATTACATGTTGCAGTTATTATAAATTTACCAGAAACTAATGGATATAATTTATTATCAACAATTCTAATTTGTTTATTAGATGTATTAACAAAACTATATGTACAATTTGTTGTTTCTTTCAAGTTAATAGGTTTTAATTCATAATAAACTTTTGGATCAACAAAAATAGTATTTTCTACATTAAAATTTTGAATGAAGAAATCTTGTTGTATTTTTTTAACTGTAATTTCATATACACTTGTAATATCACTATATAATTCATTACCTCTTTTTAATGCATTAATTTTACATTTACCTGCTTTTAATCCAATAATAGTATTATTAATAATTTTACAATTAAAATCAGATGTAGAATATTCGACTTCGTTATCTGAATTACCACCGGAAGTTAATAATTTAGTAGAACCTAAATATAATAAATCTGATTGTTTGCTAATAAGAATAATATCTTGTTTTCTTTTCATGATTTTAACTTTTATTTTATTAGAAAATGAAACTTTATAATTATCTGTTTCATATGTAAAAGCTTGTATTTCAGAATAACCACTTTTTAATCCAATAAATAAATTATTTACAATATAACCATTAAATGATTCAGTATCTAATTCAACACCATTTTCATTATAATTTCTAGTTATAATAAATTTAACTTCTGCATTTTCTTTAACAGCTGATAATTTTAATGGATATTTTTGTAATGTTAATGCTTCATTAGATACATTTATATCACTTAATACTAATGTAGGTTGACTAATTTTACTAATATTAAAATTAAAATATTCCATTTGTTCTTTACTTATAGGAGTTTCTTTTTTAATACATGATATAATACAATTACCAGAACCTACAGCAGTGACAACATTATTATTTACAGTACATATATTAGGTGTTAATGATATAAAATTAATATCACTAACTGATGAATTAATAAATGTAGATTGACCATATGTTAATTTATTATTTGTTAATGATATATTTAGGTCAACTAATGGATTTTTATTTACTTTAACATATATTTTATTAGTTGTTACACTTTTATAATCATATGTTTCTTCAGTTACACCATAAATATAAAATTCACCACTAGCTAATGTATTAAGATAATTCATATAATCAATAAAACATACTTTTTTATCAGCTGATGTATAATATAAAATATTAATACCATCATATAATCCAGTTACATTTAATTTATATTTATCATTAGGTAATAATTCATTATTTTTATTTATATCTAATAATGTAACATTAGGAGAACCTTTATTAACATTAATTTTTATTTGTTTTATTAATGGTTTATAAATATTATCACCTTCTTTATACATCATAATAAAAGCTTCACCAAAACCAGTACATGATAATTTATTATTTTTAATATTAATATTATTTGATAATGATGAAAATATAATAGGAATAGTAGTATTACCACCATAACCTCTTAATAAAATTTCATCACCAACATTATAACTTTGTTTAATATCTAATATATTAATATCAACTTGTTCTAATAAATCAAAATTTAATTCAATAATTTCAGTTTCAGATGATAAATAATTAATAGTTTCTTCAGAAACTGCTTTTATTGTACATGTACCATGAGTAATTGGAACTATTTGATTTCCATTAGTAGTAGCAATTAAACCTTTATTTTTAGTACTTGATGAAACAATTTTAAGTACATAATTTGCTTTTTCTAATAATGGTGAAACTGAAAAACTAATAGGTGAAAAAAGATTAAATGTATTTAATTCAGAGTTTGATTTAAAAAAATATATACCTTGGTCTTGTGATATCCAATAACCTCCATTTGAATACATTTTTGTTTCAGGTGTATATTTAAAGTTTACTTGTGAAGATATTTCTGATGTTTCCCATTTGATTGTGTTATCTAATTTTATTCCATCCCATACTTTAGTAAGATTATTATATGTTAAATATGTTGAAGGGTTTGAACAATTACTAGACATTAACATGTTATTTTCAATTAATAAAATAATATTATCAGAATTAATAGGATATAAACCCCATAAATTATTAGTATTTTCATAAATAACTTTTAATACTTTTGTATTCATATCAAATCTTAATACTTGTGATGTAACAATATAAATATATTGATTTGATAAAATATAAACTAAATTAGTATTTTTAGCATCTGAAATTGGTACTGAATATGATGGATATGATGTATATGTTATATCATATGTTTCAAAATCTCTAACAATTGTTAAATTATTATTTGATATATATACAAATACATTTGGAACATTAGGATTATAATGTAAATATTTAGGTTCAGTAACTAAACATTTTCTTGTAAAGAAAGCACCATTATAACCTAATATGTTAGTAGGAATTTCACTAATAAAGTTACAATAAAATGATGATGAACTACCACATAATAAGTTTTTATTACTTGGTTTATAAGTAGTTGCATAATCAGTTAAAACTGTATAAGATTTAATATTAATTGGATTTCCATTTAATTTAATTATTCTAATATTTTTACTTTGTTTAAATGAAATAACAATATATGCATTAGTAAAATTATTACAATTGATATCAATAATTGTCCATTCATTAGCAATTAATGAACTTAAATTAATTTTATCAAATCCAGTACCAGTTGGATTTGTCCAATATAAAGTAGTTCCAATATTATACATAAATATTTTAATACCTTTTTCATTTTCTCCAATATATCTTAATTCAGTATTTGACATTGGTGTATTTAAATTTCCATTATATACATCTGTTAATTTATAAAATTTTTCAGTATATTTAACAGTTTCTAAATATGTTGTTTTTGAATTTAATTGTGAATATGATAATATTTTAAAGTTTTCTTGTTTTAATTTTTTAACTGATAAATTAAATGTTTTTACTAATTCACTATACATAAATGTTGCTTTTTTCTTTGCTGTAATAACGTAATTACCTGCTTTATTACATTTAACTTTTGGTCCATCTATTTTTAATCCTTCAGGATCATTTGATGAATATTCTATTGTTGCATCAGTTTGTCCTCCATTTGTTGTAAATACATGTGTTGAATTATAATATAATGTAGGAATATTATCAACTTTAAAATCAGAAGGTGTTTTTAATTTAATTTTAATATCAAATTCTTTAGATACAGTTGATAAATAATTTATTGTTTCTGTACTAGTTGCAATAATTGTACATGTTCCAACATTTAATGGTACTAATATATTGTTATCAATACGTGCAACATTAGAATTTGATGTTTTAATAATTTGATATGTTATTTTGGGGCTTTCTTTTATATTATCAACTGATAATGAATATTTAGCATTAGGGTCTACATCAATTTCATTAGTTTTATTTAAATCAGTAATTAACATATTTTGTTGTTTTATTTTATTAACATTAATAACAAATGATTTAATAATATCTAAATACATAAAATCACCAGGTTTTGTTGCTTTTATATTTGATAAACCAAAATATGAACCAGATACTTTAGTTCCTTCTATATAACAACATGATGAATCACTACTAAATAATATACTATTAATAGTATTTCCTCCAGTACCCGAAATAAATACTTCATCATTATATGATATACTAGAAGGTGCATTTATTAATATATTATCTTGAGGATTTTTAATTACTGTAATAATCATTTCTTGTGAAAAAGTTTTTAAATAATTGTCTGTTTCTTCAGTAAATGCTCTAATTTTAATTATTCCTGCATTATTTGCCATTAATTTTAATCCATCAAATGAACATATATTATTAGATGTATCAGATGATACAGAAGATAATACTTCAAATGTTACAACAGGTTTTTCATTAATAGGACTAGTTCCTAAAAGTATTTTATTATTAGGGTTAACATAAATAGTATTAGTTGGATTAATATTTAATAATCTAAAATTTGGTTGTGATATTTTATTAACAGTAATATCTATTTTATTACTAATTGTTTCATAAAAATCATTTCCTTCTTTAATAACGGTTAATACACAATTTCCTGATTTAGAACCAATTAAAATATTTGTATTTATAGTACATACATCATTTGATACAACATATGTATTTATTTTATCTGAAGAACCACCTTCTGTTGTTATTTGAATATTTTTAGAAAAATCAAGTTCTTTTTTAGAAGTTATAATTAAATCATTTTGTATATTTTTATTAACTTGTATAGTAATTTTATTACTACTTTTAGTTGGTAAATAATTAGTTGTTTCATTTGTTGTTGCTTCTAATAAACATATTCCTGCATTATATGCAATTAATTTATTATCAATAATAGTACATATATTATTTGATGTATCTGTTACATTAGATACGGACCATTTAATTGTGGCATTTTCTAACATTCCAGTTATATTTAATGGAACTCTACTATTTCTATTAATAAATAAATTATTATTATCATTTAAATTTTGAATTGTTATAGTTGGTTGATTTATTTTTTTAATTTCAATAGGTACATCAATGCTAACTGATTTATAAATATTATTTCCATTAATCATCGCAGTTAATGTTACACTACCTGATTTAATTGCTGTTAATTCAAAATCTGTTCTACTTAATTGTTTTAATGTAAAATTATTATTATAATTAGTTAATAAAATATCTGATTGTAAAGTACCTCCATTTATTTTTAATATTATTTTTTCACCAAAATTTACTGTTTCAGAACAAGTATACATTAATGGTGTTTGTTCTACTTTTTCTATATTTACAATTAATTGATTTGTAGTTGTTAATAAATAATTATTAGTAGCTTGTGCTTGTGCTTGTATAATACAAGCTCCTTCTTTTAATGGTATTATTTTATCATTAACAATTTTACATAATTTATCAGCTTCATTTATAGATGATAATGGTATAATATTGTATACAATAGTTGGATTTTCTTTTTTAGTTTGAATTATAAGATCATAAGTTTCATTTAATAAAAGTTTATTACCATCATTTATATCTAATAAATTAAAATTAGGTTGTGGTATTGCCATAATATTAAAATCAACTTCTAAAGTTACAGTTTTATAAACAGAATCACCATCTTTTTTAATTCTAATTTTAGCATTTGGATTTACTGAAATAGTTTTTATTTTAGAATTATCAATAACTTGGATACTTGGTGATAATGATTCAATAACAAAATAATTTGTTGTACTACCACCTCTTACACCTAATACATAATCACTAAAAACATTTAAATTAGTTGATTGTGCAATGCTAATTGGTTCTTGCTCTTTTAAGTTTACAGTAACTACAAAAGGTTCTGATTTAGTTTCTTTATAATTGTCAGTTTCTGAAGCAATTGCTATAATACTACATACACCAGCATTAATTGGGAAAAAACTAGAACCAACTATTTTACAAACATCGTTAACACTTACTTTATATGTAACAGATGCATTATCAAAAACTTCTGGAATTTGAATAATTTGTTCATCATCAGGATTAACAAAGAAAGTATTTTCTGTATTATTTATTTTAAAATTAGGTTGATTAATTTTATTAACTGTAATATTAAATGTTTTTGTTAATGCAGTATATTCAATAGTTGCTGGTTTTGTTGCAGTAACAGTATATGTACCAGCTTTTAATGCAGTCATTTTAGTTCCTTCGATTTTTAATCCTGCATTATTTGATGTAAATATAATTTGTGAATTTTTTTGTCCATTATCAACTGTTATATCAATAGATGTATTATAGTTAAAATCAGAAATAGGATCAATTATAAAATCTTTTGCTGCTTTTTGTTTTACAACTATTTTAATTGGTTCTGATTCTGTTAATAAATAATTTCTTGTTTCACTAGTAATTGCTTTAACATAAAATTCACCAGCACTTTTTGCAGTTATTTTACCATTTTGAGTAATGGTTGCAACTTCTGAACTAGTATTTAAATATGCTACTTTATTATACATAACCCATTGTACAACTGCATCTTCTTTTAAATTATTTAAAATTAAATCATATTGAATAGTATCAATAAAAATTTCATTTAATACAGCTACATCTAATATTTTAATATCTTGTTTAATTTTATTAACTACAATATTTAATGTTTTATTAATTGGTAAATACATAAAATTTCCATTTTTAGAAACATTTATTGTGCAATTTCCTGAATTTTTTGCTACTAATTCATTATTAGTATTATTTAATTCACAAACATCTGTATTATTAATAGAATATTTAACAGGTTCATCGGGAATACTACCACCGCTTGATACTAATATTATTTTATCATTAACTTTCATTGTTGAATTATAATTAATCATTAATTCATCTTGAACGTTTTTAATAATTGATATTGCTATAGTATTAGTTTCTTGTGTCATATAATTGGTTGTTGTATTAACAATTGCTTTTATTGTTATTGTTCCAATATCATATAAAATTAATTTATTTCCTGATATTTTATATATTTCAGAAGCTGGAGTTACTTGATATGTTATATCTGGATTTTCTTTATAACCTGTTACTTTTAATACATATTCAACACTTCTATTTACTGGTAATTCATATGAATTATTTCCATTATTAAAATTTATATTATCTAATTGTAATATACATTGTGGTTGTTCTATTTTTTGAATTTCAAATTGTATATCTGTTTTTAAATCACTATATTCAAAATTACCTTCTTTAAAAATAGTAATATATCCAATACCTGCACTTTCAGTTTTAATTGCATTAGCATCAATAGAACAAGTATTTGTTTTTGATTTTAATATTATAGAATTTGAGGTGGTTCCACCAGTTACATTAAATAAAAATTGTTTATTATATTGAGTTACATTAATTGGTGTATATATAAAATTAGCTTGTGTTTTCTTTTTGAATGATACTTTTAATGGTTCTGATTCAGTTGATAAATATGATTTTGTTCTTGTTGAAATTGCTTTTATAAAACAATCTCCTTCATTATAAGGAACTAAAACATTAGCTGTTATAGCACCAACAGGTGATTCTCCTGTTGCTACTTCATTATAAATATCAAAAATAATAAATGGATTTTCTAATTGTCCATTACATATTAATTTATAACCTTTTGTTCTATCTACAGCCATTTCATAACTACCCGATTCTGTTTTTGTTAATCCACTAATACTAATTACCATTTTAGGTTGACTTAATGGTAATACTTCTACTTGGAATGTTGTTGATATATCATTATACATAAAATCATTTGGTTTAGTTGCTACAATATCACAAAATCCAGTATTTATACCATAAATTGTATTACCACTAATTGTACAATTGGATGAATCAGTTGATAAAACAATACTACTTTGACTTAATCCACCAATAATATTAACATTTATTTTATTGTTATAGTTTAATTTATCTATTTTATCTACAGATAATGTTGTTTGGTCTGTTTTTTCTATATTTAAAATCATACTAACTGTTGTAACAGCATAATTAGTTGTTGGTCCAACTTCAGCATAAATTGTAAATACACCTGCATTCATTGGTGTTATTAAACCATCAGATGAGATAGTTATTTGTTTATTTTCAGTATTTGTATATCTATATTTAATATATGATGGTGTTTCTTTTAAATTATTAATTACTATTTTATAACTTTTAGTTCTATCTACTTTTAATAAATTAATATATTTTTCAACTTCCATTGTTAATGTTTGATTAATAGGATATACATTCATACTAATATCAATACTAATTGGATTATATAATTCATCACCATTTTTTGTTACATTAATAAGACATGAACCAACATTAATACCATTTAATATATTTCTAGTAAATGTACATACATTTTCATTTTTACTTGTATATACTATTGTTGATAATGCACTACCGCCATCAATTACTAATTCACTAGTATCTTTATAATATAATCTAGGCATACTAGTTATTAATAATGGAGCTTGATTATCTTTTACTATATTAATTGTAATTAATGTACTCATTCCTTCATAAAATTGATTTGTTTCAGGTAAAATACATTGTAATACTAATGTTCCAGCATTATTAATAATTAAATTATTACCATCAATACTTGCAATTACACCATTTTTAGTTCTTGCATTATTTATAATAAAATAATAATTTTTAGTTTCTAAATTATAATTAGATAAGGATAAAGTATAACTAGAACCTCTATTTATTCTAATATTATATATATTATTTTGTTTTTGTAAAATATTACTAGCTACACTATGTGAAATAATTGGTGTAAATTCATTTCTTACATTTTTTTTAATCCATATTTTATAAATTTTACTTAAATCATTATATTTATAATCACCAATTTTTGTAATTTTTACATTATCTAACACATTTCCTTTTATTCCTCTTGAACCAATTTTATTACCATTTGTATAAATATAACTATTGGGTGATGATTCTAAAATAAATGATTCATTATCTATATTATTTAATAATGAATTTATTTTTAATCCATTTGAATAACATGCTAATACATCAGATAAACCAGATACTTGTGAATTTAAATAATCTGTATTATAACCATCAATACCACTTGATGTTACACTACCATCAAATAAACCAGATAATCCTTCACCACTTACTATTTTATAATCAGGTTGGTCACTTTTAGTAATATCTAATATTAAAGTTTTAGAGTAACCAAAACTATAATTTGATGTTTCAGCAATATATGAACGAATAAAAATACCACCAAAATTATATGGTGTTAATAAATTATTTGAAAATTTATAAAGTGGGAAAAATTTATATGTAGAAAAATAATTTATTTCACTTTCATCTAATATTTTAGAATATAATCTAATATCAGCAACAGAACCAGCAAAATTTTTACCAGTTCCTAATGTTTTACCAATATAGTTATTATTTCTAACTATAACTTCTGGATAATATTGTTGTATCTTAGATACAGAATATAATTTACCATCTAAATAAATTTTCCATGTAGAATAAATATCAGTTGTTGGTACTATTAACCATGAGACATGATTCCACTTTTGATATTCATTAAATGGAATCCAAATATAAAAACTGGTATTACTATTTTTATCTTTTCTTGATACTAAGAAATTTAATGAATAATAACCATCATTAAATGAATTTAATTTAACCATTATAATTGAATTTCCATTATCACTTGATTCAAATAATATTTGTTCTTCTACAATTGATTTTATACAAAATGAAAAACAAATAGTGCATCCATTTTTTGGAATAGTATAGGAACCTAATGTTAAAAAATCAGTAGGTGCACTTAATAATGCTCTTTTATTTGTAATTAAACCAGATTTTGACATTGTTCCATCATAATTTAAAACACCTGATTTTAAATTACCTATTTTAGTATCTTGAATTGATGATGAATCTAATGGATAATAAAATACAAGATTTTTATATTGATTTAGTTTAAAAAATAAGGTTACATTGTAAACATATATATCATTTATTTGATTTAAATTTAATTCTGTATTATATAATCTAAAATCAGATATTCCACCATTTAAATATATTTCACTATTTCGACCAAAATAATTTGCATTATAAACAGCCATATCTGGATATATTCCATCTGTTTTAGTTGCTTTTAATGATGAATCAATATATAATTTCCAAGTAGTACCTTTTATTACCCATGATAAATGACGCCATACATCATCATTAATTAAAATACCAGTTCCAGATAAATCCCACACTTTAGTATTTACAGTTAATCTTAATGAATTATTATTAATATCAATATTAATTAATTTGGTATCTTTTTTAAATTCAAATATTTTTGTACCATTAACTGAATTATTTGATTTAAACCAAAAACTAAATGATAATCCGGAAATATCAGTTAATGGATTTAATTCTAAACTATCTATTTGAATAAAATCTTTTTGTGAAGCATTAAATAAACCATAATTTATAATATCATCATTTTTAATAATATTTACATTATTAATTTGTGAATTATAAACTAATTTATCATTATGGGTTGATGCCATTTTATATGTATTTTTTAATAAATCAATAAATTGATTACCTGATATATTAAATTTTTTAATATTTAAAATTGTTGAATTAATATCACCACCTTTTAATTTTGTTACAATTAATCTTATATAACTATAACCAACTGATAAATTATATTTAACATTAAAATCTGATACATATGTTGTTGTTGTGTTTTTATAATCTAATAATGACCATGAAATACCATCATTTGAACCAACAACATAAAATGTTTGAGGATATCTGCTATCAAATACAGGACCATTTGTAATATTATAAGATTTTAAAATAAATTGATAAGGTAGTTTAATTTGTAACCATTCACCTTTAATTGTTCCAACATTTGCAACAATAGTTGAATATTCTTTACCAGCACCACCTCCTACATAAATACCAGTAGTTGCTTGATAAGGGTCTTGAATATATCCATTTTTACCTTTACTTGATGAACTCCAATATGTAACAGTGTTACTAACAAATGCTTGATATGCATCATATAATGTATCATTAAATGAAGATGCAGAAGCTGTATATGTACCATTTTTAAATATTTCAGGTAAATTAGATACAGTTAAATTATTTGATGTAAAAACAAAATTTGATGAAATTGGTATTAAATTAAAACCATTAAAGTTTAATGCATTTTCAATAGTATATGCTTCAAAATTGTATAATAATTTTAAATTATTATCTAAATAGAATGTACTAGATGTTATTGAACTAAATATATTTAAATAAGTAGATAAATATTTAATTTCATTATCATTTAATGCTTTATTATACATTCTAAAATTATTCATACCAACACTTGATAAATAGCCTAAATAATTATTTTTTCTTGTTACTCCAGTAGGATAAGGTTTATCATAAACAGTTTCTAATAATAATCCATCCATATAAAATTTCCAAGTACCATCAGCAGTTATAACCCAAACTAAATAATGCCATAAATCATTATTAAAGTTTTCAAAAGGAAATGATAATGTATGTTCAAATGTATTTGTATAATTATTTGCACGACTATAACCAGCAAATAATTTTGAATTGTTTTGTCCTAAATAAATTTCTTCATTCTTTGGTCCATTACCAAATGAAAAAAATACTGATTTATTAGGTGAATTATTCATTTTACCCCAAAAAGCAAATGTTAAACCATAAGGACCAGTTAACATTGGTTTTAATTGTACGTATTGATTTTTTATTGTTTCATTATTTGATGTTACTAGTGCACCACGACCATAAATATTTTCATTTTGTGATATTAATCCCAAAACAGACATTGATGCATCATAAATAGGGTCAGCTTTTACATCAGAAATATAATCAACTTTTGCATCATTTCTTAATAATTGACCACTAATTGATTCAATAGTTAATGGATAAAAATATACTAATGTTTTATCTTCATTTAAAATATTTCTTGGAATAAATTTATATTTAACATTTGGATTACCTTTTGTATTTTCAATAACAATTTGATATGAAATATCTCTATTTACATTAACACTTGATATAGCTACATTACTTACAACATCATTAAATGATGAATCTGGTAAAACATTATTTGCACCAACTAAATAAATATATGCATTTTTTTGTTCTACTTTTGAAACTTCTATATTAAATTCATTTATTTGTTTTTCATATATATTGTTACCTTCTTTTGAAATTGTAACAATACAATCACCAGAATTTAAACCATATAATACATTACCGGATAATGTACAATTTTGTGCATATTGACTATCTATTGAAATAGTATAAGGTGATGCAGTATCACCACCAGTTGGATTTAATGTAATAGATTTATTTAAATATAAAGGAGATAAATTATTTAAAATAATATTTGATTGTACACTTTTAATTGTGGTAATAATAATAGGTAATGTTTCAGTTTCAACAAAATTAGAAGTTTTTGCAGTTTGTGCTTTTAATAAACAAACACCTGTATTTAATGCTCTTAAATATTTCCCATCAATTATATCACAAACTGGATTTTGTGGATTTATTGAATATGAATGAACAATAGAATAAGTAATATTTGGATTTTCACGACTATTTAATACTGATAATTCATAAGTATTATTTGTATTAATAGGAATTTCAATTGAACTACTTAATGTTAATCCTGATATTGTTAATTGTATATTTTTTTGTTGAACTGGTAATACATTTACATCCCATGTTAAGTTTACAGGATTATACATAAAATCACCTTCTTTTAATGCAGTAATTGTAAATTTCCCAGTTGACATAAAAGTAATTTTATTTCCTTCTAATAAACAATTAGGTGATGTACATGATAATATTATAGGACTAGTAGTAGAACCACCGCCTAAATTATATTCAACAGATGATTCAAAATATGTAGGTTGTTGACTTCCTAATATTAAAGGCAATTGATTATTTTTTTTTACAATTACTCTTTTTGTTTTTGATATTGATGCATTAAATAAATTAGTTGTTGTTGTTTTTGCAACAATATCACATATACCTTCATTTAATGCAATGATTTTATTATTTACAATATTACAAACATTTTCACCATTATCACGATTTTTATTATCTGATATTATTTCATATGTTATTATTGTATTTGAAATATCTTGTACATTACTTAAACTTAAGTCATAATTTAGATCTCTATTTACAAATAAATTTATTATATCTGCTTCTTGTGACATTAATTAATTATATTTAATTAGATAAAAAATATATATTTAAAATTATTTTTTAAATATATATTTTAGTTTATTTATTTTATATTTGTGGTTTAAATTATTTAATTTAGTTCTTTATATATTTCAGTTGTTTCTTTATATAATTAATGTTCTTCAAAATGTTTATTTTCATTAGGTCTTTCGTCATCTAAACAATATTCTAAAAATTGATACCATGTTTTTTCTTTTCCTAAATCATAATGTTTCATACCTATTTTTAATTGTTCTGGAATATCATTTAAATATCCAAATCTATTATATATTCTTAGTCTTGATAAATATTCACATGGTTTTTGTTCTGGATTTTCCCAAAAAGTAGGTCTGTATGAACGGTCAAAACTAGTAAAACATATTGGTTTTGTTGGTGCGTAAACTTTCCATCCTCTTGTATACATTCTTGCTAAAATATCCATTTCTTCACCAAAAAATAAATGAGGTGTATATGGATCATATGGAGCATCATGAATTATTTTTGAATTAGAAAATGAAAAACAGGCTGACCATCCTCTACCCTCAAGTGGTTTATCTGCTGATTGAATAAAATCAGAATTTACTCTAAAAAATCCATCAATATCTGAAGTTTCTTTATTTACAATATATAATCCACCACGTAATTGATTTTGTTCATCTGGTTTTCCTTCTTTTAAATTAAAGTTTGATACATAATTTGTTAAACAACTTTTTAATGGTAAATCTTTTAAATCATTTAAACATTTTTCATCCCAATCTTGAACAAATCTCATATGTGAATCAATTTGTAAAAAATATTGTTCTCCTCTCCATTCTTGTTGAATTAAATATCTAGCCCAACAAGGACCACGTGCATCACGGTCTGTTAAACGTAAAAATTTAATAGTTGCTGGTGAATAATCTTTTTGATTAAAACAATCTGTATCTTCTTGTGCATTTTGTTGACATATACAAATAACTAATTTTTCGGGATTTTTTGCTTTTTTTACCATATCCATTACAGTTAATGGACATTGTAAATCTCTATATGATGCTACTGAACAAAATATTAAACCATTTTCTTGAACTGGTATTTGTGATAAATCTATTATTTTAATAGGTGAAAAGTATTTATCCATATATACTTTATATTTATTATAATCAAATTCTTTTAATCTTTGTTCAGCAATTCTTCCTGTATTAATTTTTGTTTCATCAAAATTTTCATTTAATCTTGAAAATAAAAAAAATACAAATACAATTATAAATATAATTAATAAACTATCCATTATATTTATATAGAAATTTGTAAATTTATATATATTATTATAAATAAACAAAATTTATTTTTTTAAACATTATTTAATAATTTTTGCTTAGCTAATTCAAATTGTGATAATGTTTCTTCAGATAATTGACTAGGTTGTGATGATAAAAATACAGTACTTTCTGAACTGCTTTGTGGATTAGTTAATGCTTCCATTGAACTATAAGGTCCTTCAGAACTAAATACAGCTTGTGATACTGATAAATTAGTATTATTTTCTTGACTATTTAATTTAGGTTCAAGTTCTTGAGGAGCAACCATACTAAATTCTGCTTGTTGAGAAAATTGAGGAGCAACCATACTAAATTCTGCTTGTTGAGAAAATTGTGGAGCAACCATACTAAATTCTGCTTGTTGAGTCATTTGTGGAGCAACCATACTAAATTCAGGTTGAATCATTTGTGGAGCAACCATACTAAATTCTGCTTGTTGAGAAAATTGAGGAGCAACCATACTAAATTCTGCTTGTTGAGTCATTTGAGGAGCAACCATACTAAATTCAGGTTGAATCATTTGAGGAGCAACCATATTACTTTCAGTTTGAGGAGCAAACATACTAAATTCAGGTTGAGTCATTTGTGGAGCAACCATACTAAATTCAGGTTGAGTCATTTGAGGAGCAACCATACTAAATTCAGGTTGAATCATTTGTGGAGCAACCATACTAAATTCAGGTTGA
>JACCDX010500590.1_pt1 | contig 49716 bp, 64 predicted proteins | sample 7449681 | NCBI WGS metagenome assembly JACCDX01 (sample SAMN15323450, study PRJNA562643) | freshwater metagenome | isolation source: river surface water | place: USA:Blue River Watershed | collected 2017-08-18
AATACATATAGTTTGGTTCTCGAACAATTCGATAGCCTGGTATCGCATACAGCGCATAATCGTCGGCTCCGTTGTTAGTGCATCTATTGCGTAGTAGGGCCATTCTACGACGGCGATTATGATTTTCGGGTATTTCTCGGGGGGAAAGAGGGCCGTGAGCAGGGGATATGTACGCACGTCCGTATAGACGATGAGACCCCAGGTCTCGAATCGGGCTGCGTCAGATGGGGCCATCGGCTCGTGTTTCACAGCGGCGTCCAGATCCGGCGCTTCCACATAGGGCTTCTTAGAGCCGGGTCGAAAAAAGTGCGACAGAAATTCTTTCGTCTCGCGTGCGCCGCGCTCACGAACCCCCTTTGGATCATGGAGAATGTCTGCGTAGAGTTGGAGACCCTTGTACCATTTCGTGCTGAGGAATTTCGTGAAATCGTCTGCACGCTCACGTTCGCCACGCAGATAATAATAGACGAAGGAGAAGACGCCGTCAAGAGTTTTCTGGTAGTGTTTCAGAGGGTGTTTAGCGAGAATTCGGAGTTGGCCGTTCTTGGACTCGTCTTTTAACTTGGAACATAACGGAATTGTCTCCGCAGGAACGGCGAGCGGCTCTAAAGGCACATTCACGAGGGTGTTGGCTCTGGAGGCCATTCTATATTGGGCCCCCTATTTTCGCGCGAGTTAGGCCAAAAATTGACGTCGCCATTCGTTAGAGCACATGCCGTGTGCTCCACCGAATCGCCAAGAATGGAATCCTTTCTGAACTCTGTAACGCCCCATCTCTCGTCGGCCATAAATATGGCGACGATGAAGCATATCAATACAGGCGACCGAATGATGGACTCGGCTCTCCAGATGCTCTTCAGCACTCTGACGGCGGCTCTCCTTTCAGGCCTCGTCGCGCTTTACACGAAGGGCTATTGGATCGACTTCTGTAATTACGCGTTGTCCCTGTGGGACAGCAAGCACTATAACCCTCTCAAGTTCGACCCGCGTCTCGCACCGAAAGAGCCGCTGAACGGGACCTGCTACCTCTACAGGGCGACTTGGGGGGAACATGATTGCGCGGCATTTCTGTCTTGGTTCATTCTGAATCACAGCGATAAGCAATACACACAGAAGATGGAGAAATCAATCCAGTTATTGGATAATGAAATTGATAGGGTATATAAAAACGATGGAGGAATTGATACATCCTATATGGATAGTCGCCAATTGTTTATGGCTGGAATGGCGCTCACCGAAATTCCAGAGAAGACCTTTCTTCCAATCTGGAGAGAGAAGAGCGGTGAATTCGTGTTCGCAACGACACACGGCAAGAGAGCAGACTCTGAAGGTATTGATTTATATTCAGATTCCAGACTCGCACTTCAGAATTGCGTGGCTCATATTCTAGAGCACAGCAAGGCGATGGTGGCCTATAAAGAGAAGAAGATGGCGAAATATCAGACGCCGAATACGAGCCGAATCTTTATTGCGAGCCCTGATGGAATTCTTCATCATAAAAACGAAGTCATCAATCAGAATAAAGTCTTTGATTCCCTCTTCTTTACACAGAAGGACGAGGTCATGAACCTCCTTACGAAATTCAAAGAAGGGACACTCTTTCCGAAGCATATTCCTCTAGATACAAAACTCGGCTTCATTCTCTATGGACCTCCTGGAACGGGCAAAACGGGTCTCATTTCTGCGATGGCGAATTATCTCCAGCGAGACGTTGCTATCGTGGATACGAGCCGTGTGAAAACCCGAAAGGCGTTTGATGTTCTTCTCGAGAGTAACCATAAGAATTTCATCTTCGTCTTTGAGGAATTCGATTGTATGCCTGGCGTTTGCCGACGGGATACCGCGGCTCTACCGCAACAGAAGCCGCAAGAGCAAGGCCCTATGCCTCCACACGCCTACGCGATGATGCTCATGAGCGAGAAGGACACGAGCCACAAGGAGATGATGGAAGAGTATCGCAAGGATGCTGCGGCGAGAGCCGATACCTTGGACCTCGGCTACATTCTCCGAAAGTTGGACGGCCTCGAATCTGCCGATGGCCGTATCATCGTGGCCACGACGAACCACCCTGAGCGGATTGACCCTGCCCTCTTGCGTCCTGGCCGCTTCGGCCACCGGATTCATTTGACGCGCTGTACGACGGCGATGCTCACCGACATTATCGCCATGGTCTATCAGGCTGACCATGCCGCAATCGCAGAAGCCGTAGCAGACGTCCCAGACCAAAAATGGTCGCCTGCGGAAGTCCTTCAACTTGCGATTAGTATGCCCCAAGAGGCCCTACTGAAGTATCTCCATGAACAGGAGCCGCAGCGCGACTAATGTCCAACAAACGTGAGAATTCCAGGAGTCCCGTCACGTGCTTGAACAACAACTCCAGCGATTTTTTCCATGCACGCAGCAATCGTCTTCAGAGCCGCCTCTTGTCGCTCCTGGACCGCGAGAATCTTTGCCAGAATTTCCTTCGTGAGCGCTAGATCCGCCGAGATCTCCTCCACTTCTAGATACAAATCAGGGTCTGTATTCGCCATCTCTATCTGCTAGAGCATTATGCCAACGCCTCTCTCAATTTTAATGAGCAGTCTAGTGCAAAGAGCGTTCAATCTCTAAGGCGGCAATACACCCAGAGCCGGCAGCGGTGATCGCTTGTCGATAATGGGGGTCCTGAACATCTCCTGCGGCCCACACACCTTTCACATTTGTTTCTTTTGCGGTGTTTGTTAGAATATATCCATTCGCATCCAGTCTAACGAATTCTTTCACGAATTGTGAATTAGGAGTGTGACCGATCGCGACAAAGACTCCGCGGACGTCTAGCCAGGTCAGACCAGCAGGTCCCTGGATCCGAATTCGTTCCACGAATTTATCGCCTCCAATCTCCACTATTTCGGAATTCCAAACCGGCTCTATTTTAGAATTTGCCAATACACGTTCCGCCATGATTTTACTCGCACGAAGTTCTCCGCGACGATGGATAAGGTAGACTTTAGAGGCCGTATGCGAGAGGTGAAGGGCCTCTTCGCAGGCAGAATCGCCCCCACCAACGACGGCTACAGGGACATTTCTGTAGGCAGGTAGACCCCCGTCGCATACGGCACATGTGCTAATACCCTTGTGCCAAAAAAAGTCATACCCAGAAACATCTAGGCGTTTCGGCGTGGAACCAGTTGCAATAAGCACACGTTTTGCGTAATATATGTTTCCCTCTGTGTGAACATCAAAATAGTCGCCACGATTCACTATATGAATAGCCGTTTCAGAACGAATTTCAGTTCCGAACCGCTCACTCTGTTTTTTGAAACGCTCTGTCAAATCGTAGCCATCCACACCTTCAGGGAATCCTGGAAAATTCTCCACGATTTTTGTTGTAGTGAGTAGTCCACCTGCGGTAATATCGCCGGCAGCATCACCCTCTAACATCAAAGGGGACAAATTGGCCCGGGCAAGGTAGAGTGCAGCAGTGTGGCCTGCTGGACCAGAGCCCACAATGATGACGTTTCGGACGTTATTCATTCTAATTAAGAATCTCGCTATTGCCTTTAGGTTTAGCAAAACGCAGCCGCAGCCGCCAACGCCATTTGAACCGATCCAGAACCCCCTGTAAAGGCCCCGCAAGACGCATCCGACGAATCTGTTCCCAGCCGCCCCACGACTCCTCTAGAGCAAGGCAACGCCGCACCAGTTCTCTATCCGTAAATGGAATCGTATGGCTATAGCAATTCCCGCTCCATGACGCCGTTACCACAATAAGAACAGCAGAGTTTGTTGTCATTTACTAAGGAGGGATGTTCAAAGCGATTTGGATCACATACGGCCGCGATTTTATCGTCATTGCTGCCACAATTTTGGTTCTCGCAGCCATCCTATACGCCCGAAAGCGCGCTGCCGACACGAAAGGCCGCGTGGCCCCCTACAGGGAACCGCTCGTGCCCGAGGACTTCTGGCGTTCCGTGCCAGCGCAAAATCCAGAGGGTTCCGCCGACCGCCCTGTCGTCGTCTGGATTGTCCGCCACTGGCTTCCCGCGACACGCTCTGGCGCGACGACGATGGCCTACGAGATGTCGCGGTTCCTGAAACAGGTCGCCGGCTGGCATGTGGCGATTATAACCCCCTATTCACCCGTTGCAGCCTATGATGATATGCCGATTCTCACGTTTGAGCAGCGCCCTCTCGTAGAACTCGCTCTCAAGAAGGCGCATGTGATCATGACGCAGTATCAGGTCATAGAGACGGCAGCCGTTACAGCCCAGAGGGCCAGGAAGCCCCTTGTGCTCGTCGCCCACGACGACAGCCTGAATCCCTGGATAACGCTCGCAAAGGCCAAATGTGGCGCCCAGAATGTTGGACTCATTGCGAATTCCGAATGGCTGGACACTCTCTATCGCTTCCAGGGTGTCGCTTCCGTTGTTCTCTATCCGCCCGTTTATATGAAGGCCTATCAGACACACACGACACGAACCTACATCACACTTGTGAATTGTAATGAAAACAAGGGGGCGCTCTTGTTTTATTCACTCGCAAAAGCCCTACCTGAATTCCAATTCCTCGCCGTCGCAGGCTCTTATGGAGAACAGGTGTCGCCGCCTCGCCTTCCGAATTTAATGGCCTGGGGACCGCAAGCCGATATGCGCAGGGTCTACGCAGTCACCGGAATTCTGCTCGTCCCGTCCAAGGCTGAGTCATGGGGGCGTGTCGCAATAGAGGCGGCGGCATCAGGAATTCCGGTAATAGCCTCGCCGACTCCAGGGCTCAAAGAGGCCCTCGGTCCCGCAGGCATTTTTTGTGACCGCGAGGACACTGCCGCCTGGATCGCCGAAATTCGTCGCCTCCAGAATTCCGTGGCCGACTACGAACAGGCCTCTAGAGCGGTCGCACGCCGTGCGGCGTCCCTGGACCCCACGGAACAATTGGAGCGAATGCGCGGATTCCTCTTGGATCGGCGTTGGGTTGAGGCAGCCCCACTAGAAATTTGAAAAGGTATTTTGCCCAGACTTTCCAGTGAAAAATGACAGATGACCTCATCCTCAAAAACGAAGATGCGGCCACGTTCCTTTCCGGAATTGCTGATCACAGCATTCAGTGTATTGTGTGTGATCCTCCTTTTGGACTCGGGGAAGACACATTTGACAAGCACTATGCGCGGGACGAGGCGAATGTCATAGAGGGATATGTGACAGCCCCAAAAGACGCGGCTGACTATCAGGCATGGGCGGCCAAATGGATTCACCAGTTTCCGAGAGTGCTGCGCTCAGACGGCACGGCGTATATCGTATGCGCCTGGAATCATGTGGCGGACATTGAGATGGCGGTGCGCTCGGCACCGAAGCCACATCTGGAAGTCCAGAATCACATCATCTGGAAATACAACTTCGGCGTGTATACGCAGACAAAGTTTGTCTCATCCCACTATCATATTCTGCGTATCGGCGTGAAAGGGAAGAAGCCTGCGTTCTATAGTCGCGCTTATTATAGCGAGGCCGATTTGGCGCCCGACGGAAAGCACAAGGCCCAATATGCGGATATGGAGGATGTATGGTATATTCCGAAAGAATATGCACCAGGGGCCGCAAAAAATATCAACAAGTTACCCGACGCGCTCGTGGAGAAACTCATCCGATACGCCACAAAACCCGGCGATCTCGTCGCTGACTTCTTTCTGGGGAACTTCACGAGCGCGTATGTTGCCCGGCGCCTAGGACGGCGATTCATCGGTTGCGAACTGAATCCTGCCGCGTTTGAAGCACATGCGGCGGCCGTTCAGGGCACCGCGCCTGCGGGACGCCTCCACCCTCACGAAAAGGCATCCGCAAAGCCCGAGAATGCGGGAAAGCCACTGGATGACATGGAACGGGAGAAAATTCGCACACGATTTAAGGAACTCTACGTTGGAAAGACAACGAAAAAGTCGGCGATTGCGACGCTCCAGGGCGAATTCGGCCGAGGATACTTTAGCATCGTGAATATTCTCAAGGCCTCTTAGAGAGAGGTAACTACAATGCCGAAGGACAAATCGTTCATGACTGGAGCCAAGAATCGCATGGCGACTCTTTTTCGTTCTCTGAAGCCCTACATGCCCTTCAATACCAAGAGCACCCGCCGCTCTGGGAGCGCCAAGAAAAATGGAACACGCAAAGGCGGTGCTAAGAATTGGAAGGGGCTCGCTGCGCGTCTGCGAACTGAAAAGGTGGTGAAGAATTCCAAGTTGAAGGCGAATGCGGAGGAATTCAAGCCGAATATGCACTCGCTGCGCCTAGCCCCGAAGAATTCGAATGCGAATTTCACGCGCAAGGAGAATAAGAAAATGGAGAATGCGCTTTTTGAGAATTTGCGCCGGTTCCACAAGCGCCGTACGGCGCGCAATTAATTGCGCAGCCGCTGTACAACGTACGCAGGAGCACCCACAGCGATACCGGCGAACACGAGAGGGTGTCCTACGACCATGGTAATTCCCGCGATTGCGCCTAATCCAGTATAGAATCCGGCTCCCATAACATTTCCGATGAGCGAATCCGGCCTTTTAGAGTAATCAACGATATAGTCTAGGCCGCCGATGCCGGCTCCGAGACCCATTCCTGGCCGTAGCCACTTGTCAAGAACATTGTGATAGGAATATGATGCGAAACTACGAGCGAACATTTTGTGTCTGGTCGTAGTTTCTGGGCGCTGCTGCCGTCAAATTTTGCCATACGAGCAAATTTGAATATGAAATCCCTGACTCCTAAAGCCAGAGTGCGTTAAGGTTGTAATGGCTGAAAGTAGTCCGACGTATTACGGCGGCCTAACGAGCAGCATCGCTTCAAGCGATGCTGCGAGGAAGGATGGCGATCCAGTAGCACTGCCGCAAAGCGGCAGTAGATACTACGGCGGCTGGGGTGCGTCTGCTGATTCCGAGACATATTCAGACACGGGCTCCGAGGGCGGCCCGAGTCCTCCTGCGCCAGCCCCAGAGGGTATGGCCGCCGGCGTCAAAGGCTCTGCGGTCTACACCCCAGGAGGTGTCGGCGATCCGCGTGTCGTTCTGTCTGTGAAGGCCGTGCGCGGGGCGACGCCCGCCGATCTGATTGCTGTTCATGACCAGATTCTAGAAGCCAATACGGATGAGATGCTGACGGACGCGGTTCTGCTGGCCTTCCAGAGTCGCGATATTCGCGGCGGCAAGGGCGAGCGCGCCGTATTCCAGACCCTCTTTCAGAACATCGCGCGCCATCATCCGCTCCTGGCTGAGAATCTGGTGGACCTCGTGCCTGAATACGGGTCTTGGCGTGACGTCTTCAGTCTGGCTGCGCAGACGCCGATTCTAAAGGACACCATCTTTAAAGTAGTGACGGACCAGTTGCGTCGCGATGAGGCTACAGCCGTAGCCACACGCGTTGCTCCGTCAACGCGCGAGGCCACTTCACACACTGAACCTGCCACCGGTATTTCTCTATTAGCGAAATGGGCGCCGCGTGAAGGAAATTCCCAAGATCTCCTCGCGAAGGCGCTTGCGGCCCATATTTGGGCAAAGGACCCCGATGGTCGCACCGGCAGCGGCGCGAACGCCTCCTACAGGAAGCGCCTGGCGGCTCTGAATCGCGTCATCAAGACGACAGAGGTCTACGAATGCGCAAATCGCTGGGACGAGATTGATCCGAAGCGCGTGCCTGCGCGGGCGCGCGAAATCAAGATGGCGGCATATCTCAACGAGAAAGTCCAGACGAAGGAGGAAAAGTCCCTACATGAGCCGAAGGTTCTGCGGAAACCCGACGACCCGAAGCGCATGGCGTGTCGCGAGCACTTCCAGGCATTCTTCCAAAAGGCTGCAAAGGGCGAGGTGAAGATCAGCGGCGCCGAGACGCTATACCCGCATGAACTTGTGGAGAAGATGTGGCGCGGCGCTACACCTGACGAGGTGAACGCCTGGAACGCCGTGTGGACTCAAATGGTGGCAAAGGCATCTAATGGCGGTGGTCTCGGCTCTTCCATCGCCATGTGCGACTTCAGTGGATCGATGGCCGGCACCCCATATTGGGTCAGTATGGCCATGGGCCTTCTCATTGCCTCCGTGAATTCCGGCGCATTCAAGAACAAGTTCATGACGTTCGACTCGAACCCTCTGTGGCACCATGTGCCGGCCGATGCGACCCTACAGACTGCGCTGGATTCTATTCGGACCAATCCTGGTATCGGCCAGGGCCTCAGTACGGATTTCCAGAAGGCGATGGATCTTGTGCTCCAGACCCTACACGCAGAGCGTGTACCGCCGGGCCAGGAGCCGAAGAATCTGATTGTCATCACCGACATGGGCTGGGACCAGGCTGCCAAGTATGGTGGGACTGGTCACTACACGGGCAACTCCTATAGCCATCATCACCGCACGGGCGACTGGGAGACGCACCTAGACGCTATCAAGGCGTCTTTCAAGAGTGGCGGTTGGGAGCCGCCGCGTATCGTCATCTGGAACGTATCTGCGCAGTATTCTTCGGACTTTCACGCGCAGGCCGATACACCCGGTGTGATCATGCTCTCAGGCTGGTCCCCGTCCCTCTTCAAGATTCTGTGCGAGGAGGGGCCGCGCTGTATTACGCCTTATGATGCCCTGCGCGCACAACTAGATGACAAGCGCTACGACCTCATCCGCAAGCGCTTGCGTGAGTGGATGAAGGGCGGCTGGCGAGGCGTCGCGTAGCCACGCATGTAACACCCGATGCTAAAGCATCAGGCATTTGTGGCCTTTGCCCGCATGTTTATAAGCCCATAGACTAATTTATTTTAAAAGTATAGTTAGGATGACAAGCACGCCTAGCACGGCCCCGAAATATCCCGCAAGTGATCTCGCAAATCTAAAGTCAATAATCGACTTCATGAAGTCGCCCGTTGCAATCTTCTTTGATCCTTTTACTCTATTTGTAGGGGCATTTGCTCTAGCATTAGCGGGAATGAAAGTGCTTGCGATTGTAGTTGCAGTGGTATCTATAATACAGGCGATTATTTTGTATGTATATACAAATAAAATATTCAGCCCAACTTTAACACAGGATGAATTTTTCAGCATGGTACATAGTGCCAAAACGTATATTCCAGTTTTAACCTATATAAATCTCGTAGGTATCATCCTTTCTTTGGCTGTTGCTATATGGAGTGGGCTTATTAAAGGTCAGGGGCTCACTAAAATAATGAGTCTATTCAAATCTCGTAATAGCAATATCAAGCGCTCAAACAACTACTAAAATTGTCACTGGGCAATATTAGTCAAAGTATTAAGCACTTCCAGTAACTATGAATCCAGACGCCACACCTATGCATCCGCCCTCTTGGAGCACAAACCTTTGGGAAAAAGAGGTTCAGCGGCCAAATTTGAACATCGCAACGCCTCGAACACAGCCCGTGAATCCGAGTAAGATGCCCCCTTCCTCCTTTGATGGCCTGAACGATACGATCTCCGACACTATCATGTCAACCTTCTTTCAGGGCTTCATCGCGGGGCTCGCAGTAGGGGTTGTTCTGATGCTGTCTGTGAAGGCCTAAAGCGACACCCCGCTATAGCAGTGTGGGAGCCTGGAAAGGCGCCCTACAGCAACATCTAATGATTATAGTTCTATAATCGCGCTGGATGCCAGACCAAACAAATAGATAAACCCGTTGCTTGGGCCCTTAGATCATGTGATCGCATGGGTTATCTATCTGGGCATCACACAGCAACTCTTACAAATCCGTATTAACCTGTTCACTTAGTTTATTCTAGACCGCTGAACAAATTGAAATGTTCAGCAGTCGCCGGTAAACGAACATAGAGAATAGGCTTGTTATTCGCCAGAGTAACACACAGCAAATCCCATTATTTTTGATCCCCCCTTCAAAGCACCTCGCAGCAACTTTCTTAATTCCAATTGAATTAAACCGAATCGTGGGTGCTTGTTCCTTCTCTCTTCTCTTTTTCTTTGTCTGGACTCCAGCCGAAGAAAAAGAGTTTTTTTATTCGAGCCCCCCTTTAGTCCCGCCACCGCAACCCCATGATGTACCGCGCACCCCTAGCCCACGCCGTCCCCTGAAAGAGATCCTCGCGCGAGTCCCGCACGAAATTCTCGCTGAACCCCTTCTCTTTCGCGCGCGCCAGCATTTCTTTGATTTCAATCTGAACTCCTTCGCGTGCCTCTGTCGCCTCTAGGAGCCACGTCACGAACGCCTTCTGTCGTCCTTCCAGATCCGTTAGGCGCTCTTTCGTAAATACGAGCGCCGAAAGGAATGTCTCGGCATCTTTCTGGACCTCTTCGCTCGCATCTGTGCCCCCTAGAGCCACACGCAGCATCGTCTGGAGTTGCGTCTCAGACTCCATGAGATAGGCCCCGAATTCCGCGAACATGGCGTCCATGCGTTTCCTGTGCGCCACGAGTGAATTCTTGTGTTTCGCCACAGAAGTCGCGTGCGACCGCAGGAGGTTCGTGATGAGCGCAGCCTTGGATTCTAGAGCACGCACGAGGGCCGCTGCTTCACCCCCTTCGCCTGCGCTCGGCTTTGCCATCGCCTCCAAGATCTGAAAAAGGGGCCGCAGCGTCTGAAGATAGAAGACGACGTCCTCGCGGGCCAAGAGATTACTGACGAAAATAATCGAACGCCCGTCCTCCATGAATTCAATGTCAATGTCACCACCACGTGACCGCCCCACAATTCCCGTGCGCAGGGACACGAGAATTCCGCCCCGCATCTCTGGATGTAGACGCATATCGCGGCGGAATTTCTCCACCTCTTCGGTCGTCACCATGCGCGTATAATTCTTGACTTCCCAGAGGTACTCGTTGCCAGTAGTCCGGCACATACGAATATCTGCCGTCTGAGAGTCCTTACTGATAATGGATACATCGCAGTCAAATGCCTTCTTGATGAATTGCTCCACGAGAATTTCACCGAGAGTGCCCTTTTCTTTAGAGGATGTGAACGACTTCGTTAGAGAGGATTGGAGTGATTCAAAGCGCGTGGCGAGGCCACCGACTTGCTTGTCCAGGACGGCCTGAAGGCGCTGAATCTGCTCCTCTTTCGCAGCCAGGACGTCTGCCATCGCCTCCTTCGTCTCCTTCTGGACGGCAGCGCGCTGGAGTGCCGCAGCATTCTCCAGGGCCTCCAGCCGCGCCTTTGTGGCCTCCAGTGCCTCCTCCACACGCACCTTTTCACGACGGAGCGCCTTCACTTGGGCATCAAATGTCCCCTGGAGTTCCTCCGTCACCTTTTTTACGGCGTCGGCATGCGTCTCTCCACGCGCCTTGCTCACGGCCTCTGACTCTAGGGCGATATAGGCCTGGGCACCCAGCGTGAGTGCCACGGCAATGATTGCCTTGTCACCCGTCTCATAGAGTTCAGGGACTCTGTAGTCGCTCGGAATCGGTAGAATCAACTTGGTCATCCTCTATATGACTACGCGAGAGCGGCTTAGGTGTTTCGTGTTCGAAAAATTAGTATTCGTTAGTAGAATGAAGCCTGCAAAGACACGTAAACGGAAAACTCGTAGACATAAGAATCGTAAACAGCGTGCCGGTGCGAAACTCGTGCTCGGCTTACTCGGAATCTTTAAGAATGAAAGCATGGTGATTCGCGAATGGGTCGATCATTATCGGAAACAGGGATATGATCATATCGTTCTGTTAGATAATGGGTCCACGGACGACTATAAGAGTAAACTCATAGGCACAGAATCGTTTGTCCATGTTCTGTCGGCACCTGAGCCTCATAAACAGAATGAACACTATAATAAAATCGGTCTTCCTAAACTCAAAGAACTTGGCGTAAATGTTCTCAGTATTCTAGATCTGGATGAATATTTATTTGTAAAAGATGGGCGAACTATCCGCGAATTCGTAGAAACCTTTTTTGCTGACCGACTGAATGGAAAATCCGGTCCGTCTGGATTTCAAGTGGCATGGAGTATGTTCGGATCAAGCGGGCATGAAAAACAGCCCGAGTCTGTGCGAAAGAGTTTTACTTGGCGACAAAAAGAGTTATCGCCTGGTTCTAGAAAAACAACTATTTGGCTAGAGGATATGGAATCAGATGGATTAAACTTACATAGAAGTAAGGTAAATGGAAAAATTATAGAAAATCCTCCAGAACTACAATTAAATCATTATGCCATTATGTCAAAGGAATACTTTAACAAAGTAAAGAAAACGCGCGGAGACGCGGATAATCCTAAAACAAATACGATTCGCGATGATACATATTTCAAAGGGTATGATCACAAGAATGTTCAGGATTTCACTTTAAAGGGACTTGTCGAGAAGGGGAAGGCCTGAACACCAAACCAAAAATTGACCAACCCAACCGCACCGCCGTCAACCAGAACAGCGGCCCGAAAATGCCAGCCACCTATCTCCAGACAGCCGACGTCTTTCTCCCAAATGCGGAGTTCGCGCACCAGACTCTGGAAATTCGTCCCGTCAAACCCGCATGGGCTGTAGGCTCCCTAGACCCTGTTGCAGTCCAAGAGGAGGATCGCGTCGTTCTCTGGTGGCCCGATGGTCTCTGCCAGGTCTATGAATGCGAGGGAGGAGCCGTCAAAGAATTCTGGCCGAAGCCTACAATTGCCGACGCCATCGTATCGCCTGGGTCGGCCAGGTATCACCGATTTCACGGCGACGGCTCTGTCGAGCAGATCTTTGCGGAGAGGCCCTATTACTGGGGAAAGACCGCCTATAATGAGGAGAGCAATGGCTATGAAATCGCACCAATGCTTTACTTCTGTGAGGAGACCCCCTACGGCTGGTTTATGGTAAATGGTAAAAAGGTATCTTTTCGCTCTTACTGAGAAATCGAACTATTGGGGCCAACAATGCGATTGCACAGATTGCCTGTTCGAAAAGCGGCGTTCACGTTAGATAGGCTGAGAATGGACGCCCACGCAATAAAACTCGGCCACATTTTTCTTCTGAGTCTCCTCGCAATTCTTTGGTGGAGATGTATGTGGGCAATTCTCGACGAAGTCTACGAGACTCTGTCCAAGGGCCGCAGAGACCTCTTGCGAATTCTGAATGTCGCGACGATCGCAATTGTCGTGGGAATTCTGTATTATTCTCCAGAGATTTTAGAGAACCTCTGAGACCGCCCATGGCGAATAGAACACGAAAAGTACGTGGTCACCAACTTTACAATGACAACCCGCGAGGCGCCCCGAGACTCAAAACGCTCGGCTACGGAACGGCTGAAAAAGCGCGCACCTCTATCCGACAACTCAAAAAAATGCCGCTGGCATATCAGCGCCAAGCGGCGACAACTATGTTCTATAGGGCGAAGCACCATGCGCGGCAGACAGATGGGATGCGGGCTGCTATGCGTTTATATGGCGTCTTTTTGAAGACGCTGAAGGCGTCGCGGGCCGCTTAGACAAACCGAATGTAGGTTCGCGGGCCGTTCGGCGTGTTCACCACGCGTCGAATCTCAATCGGCTCACGGCGCTCAGCCTCCTCTACCCACCCCTCCTCGCGATCCACTTCAGCCTCTGAAGTGAACTGGGGCTCTAGGCGCTTGCGCACGGCAGGGGGAGTCGTAGGTGCCGGCTCTCGTAGCATTCGCAGGAGAATGTCCGCAATGTGGGCATCCTCCTCTGAAATAAGATTCGGCATCTCGGGGTCTGTCTTGTCATCGTCCGTGATATCACAGCCATCGGATTCGTCCTCAGACTCATCCTCCAAGCACTCACATGGGCATCCATCATAGCCACAGGCCGCTCGTGCTGGCGCTCCTTGCGCATCGGACTCGGACTCCGTATCCGTGTCGGCATCTTCAAAGCGGTTCACAGGCCAGTTCTCAAAGATGCCCTCCAGAAACTCCCGCAGCGTCGGCCAAGAATCCCGCATAGTATCCGCCTTCAGCATAACCATAGGATAGCCAGGTGCAATCACCTGGACCAGATCATAAGGATCCTCATCCCACGAGAGCAGATGGAACATGCGCTGTAGGTTCCCCAGCACGCTGCTCGCGGAGCGCAGAGACATCTCTTGGCGCTTCTTACGATTCTTCTCGCAGTACGACCACAGATAGCCATCGCCCTCTCGCTTGATAGAGAGGAGATGATCCTTCTTGGGGTTCGTGTTGTCAGGCTGAATGAAACGGAAGACGATACTAGAATACTCCATCTTGGCTGTTCTGCTGGATTCGGTGTGGGCCGCAGCGCTCAATTTTAGCGCGGTCTGCGGCTAGGCAAAAAATGTAGTCATTTCTAAACAACTAATCGCTTCTGCTATTGATTAGTTAGGAACAGAGCCAGGAGGGCCCTCCTCGAGAGCCGCCGTCTCCGTCTTTGAGAGGCGGCGCACGTTGACACCAGGGGCAGGACCGAGGCCCTTCGGGCGCCCGCGTCCGCGCTTCGTAGGCTCTAGGACCTGGCTCGCGACGGCAGCGATAGAACCACCAGAGGCGTCCACGTATTGACGGATTGCTTCATCCTCTGTCTTTCCTTCCGCCTTCGCCTCTTCCACTGCCTCGCGCACACACTCGCGGTGCGTGTCCGTGTCTACGATAGGATCCTGGCAAACGGCACAAACAGAGGCCACCTCTGTCGTATTCATGTGCTCGTCGGCCCAGCGCTTCTTCTCTTCCTTGCTCATGGCCTTCCAGCGTGCGCCGGCGACCCGCTTCGCCTCTTTGGGATCGCCACCGCTATCAGTCAGTTCCTTCTTAATAGCCTTTGTGAAGGCCTGGAGGGCGGCCATGTTGTGTGCGCGCTCAGAGCGCTGTTCATCTGAGATATTGTTCGTGCGCCGTTTTGCCTTGGTCTCGGGCTCAGGCGCTGGCTCCGTCTTGACCTCAACCTTTGGCTCAGATTTCCGCTCTGCTACAGATACTACAGCATTACCTTGAACAGCCGCTAGAGCCGCATGGAAGATGACTTCACCTGCCAGCGCCTTTAGAGACTTGAGAACTTGAGTTGTATGCTCTTGAATCGATGACATCTTTGCCTGGTGTTAAAAACACGCGGCAAATGCGTCAATTTTCAGGGGGGCGGTGTCCGTTTAGATAGCATGAAAATGAACAGACGGCGGCGAGTTATTTGTCATTAGCCATACAAAAAAGACGAATGCGGTAAAAATCATCGTCATCTCTAGACAGACTTCAGCCCTAGGCTCCTCTTGAATCTCTTCTTCCATATCAGGGACACGCCTGTTAATATTGTAATAGGTGGTGGGATGGACATCGGGCTCTAGGCCGGCAAGACGATTTGAACGGCGGGGCGTCAGCATTCTTTCTAGAGATTAATGGCGCGACGGCTTTAGAACATTTTCGTTGATCCAGGAGCCATAGGCCTTTCCCACAGCAATGGCCGCCGCGGCCTCGTCAGCCGGCGCCTCTACACGAATCGTAGCCTCTAGAGGAAGCGATGCCACAAACTCACTAAAGGAGCGAAAACCGCGCGAGGGGAGAAAGATGGGGGATTCGGGATAGGAGCGCTCGCCGCGCTTTAGAGTGTGGAGATAGACACCCTTTTGCTTTACGAGGAGATAGCCGCCGTCTGTATAGACGTGAAACTGGGTCCCTACAGGAAACCTGGGCGTCGACCTGGGCCGCTCCAGGAGGCTCGCGGAGCAGGGGAGAACGCTCAGAGTGCGGAGCATTCTTAGCGATGGTTGCCTCTTTTGTGCGGGGGGAGGCCGATTTCAATTTTCGCCGCGGACTTCCACCCTCTAAATTTGATTCTCTTCGTGCCCCTTTAGCAGACACGAAAATGGACGACCTGGATAACAAGACTCTGAAAGAATTGGTGGATGTCTGTAAAGAACGGGGCATCAAAGGCTATAGCGGAAAAAAGAGGGCGGACCTTCTGGCTATGCTGCGACCTGAGTCACCGCAGACGCAGCCGCAAGCAAATACTATCGTAGAGACAGCGACAGCGCTAGTGCCAGCGCTAGTGCCAGAGCCTACTCTTGAGCGCGAGAAGCCCTACTTGAAAGAATTCCTGGACCGCCATCGCAGCCCCAAGGGCTACAAGCGAATTCTCTCATCCCCTCTTCGCTACGCAGGCGGAAAGACGAAGGCAATCGGTCTCATTCTAGAGCATCTGCCTGCGCTCCGTGAAAAGAAGGTTGTCTCCCTCTTCTTTGGCGGCGGCTCCTTTGAACTTGCTCTTTCAAGTCTTCTCGGCTACGAAGTGATCGGCTACGACATCTTCGGCGTTCTGACGAATTTCTGGCAGCAGGCTTCAAGGCAACCTGTTGCTCTCGCAGATGCCCTGGCGACCCTAAAGCCGACGAAAGAGGAGTATACGCGCAATCGGCACATTCTTCTCCATTTCTGGGAGCAGATCAAGCCGGCCGATCTGAATTATGAGACAAAGAATCGCCTCGCCCTCACGGACGAAGAGAAGGGACGCCTAACCGCAGACCCTCTTCTCCAGGCCGCCTATTATTACTACAATATGCAACTCTCCTATGGCCCCATGTTTCTCGGTTGGCCGAGTTCTGTTTACATGACAGAGGCGCGCTACAAGGAGATTGTGGAGCGCATGCGCGCATTCAAGCCAGGAAATCTACGTGTGGAGACGGCGTCGTTCGAGACTGCGATCAATGCCCATCCAGATGATTTCCTCTTCTTAGACCCACCCTATTACTTGGGCGACGACTCCAAGATGTTTAAGGGTATGTATCCGAATTGTAATTTCGCCATTCACCACAATTCCTTCAACCACAGGCTCCTCGCAGAACTCCTGAAGAAGCATCGCGGTGGATTCTTCGTCACCTATAATGATTGCCCGACGATTCGAGACCTTTATAAGGAATTCAAGCAGGTCTTTCCGTCCTGGCAATACACATATGGTCAGGGCGAGAAGCGGATTGGAAAAAATAGGGAAGAGGGTACGGGCGACAATATCAAGGAGAGTCATGAGATCTTTATCATTTGTGCGCCGCGGACTTAAAGAACCGCCAATCAAGATCCATATCGGGCAAGTCATAGAAACATGCTGACATATGTGCATTGATCGCGGCCTTGCTTCGATTTTTCATTCGGGCAAATTCTTGAAATTCCAAGAGAACGAGTTCAAACACTTTGAAGGGGCGGCCGAGCCGCACAAGATCTTGAAAGCGTGCCACACGGGCTTCCATTTCTGTTGGTCTAAGTAAAAATCGTTTTTGCGGGGTTTCATTTTTAGTTTTGCGCTAGCGCTTTGTCTTCTTGCCAGCCGGCTTGGGCGGAGCCTGGAGTCCGCCACTAACGTCCAAGAAGGCCGCGAGGCCGTGCTGGGGGGCCGGCTTCTGGCTCAGAAAGGCGGACATGGCGCGCTCCAGATCCGCCGTCAGCGAATCGTGAAACTGGGCCTGCGTCTGCTGCTGGCTACAAACGCCCGTCGCCGCGTCATAGGAGTAGTAGTTGAGTGCTGCCATGGTTGCCTTTGGTTGGGGGTGCTAATAAAAAGGTTGGGTAGTGGGTTCAATTTTAGAGGGGTATCAAACAAGCCTCGCGATAATAAAGATTACATGTTATCATATACGGCGGCTGCTACCATACAGCAACAGAGGTGGCCGAGCGCGCCAAAGAACTCCTGGACCTGTCGCGACACGGACTTGCGCTTATTCACGGCGTCCAGCAACTTCCGCAGGTTCTCATCAGAGGCATTCACGATGCCGTTCTCCTGGATAATGCGCTGCTGGGTCGCGCGGTCGGGCGCGATGACGGCGCTCAGCATGACGACCAAGTTCTCAGGATCCATATGAAGGCGCTCCAACTCCATCTTGAAACGATTGAGCGAGGCTTTCGCACTCAGGCGAATGGTCATCGCGCTGGCATTAGGATACTTATCCTTGTAGCGCTGCTCCATGAGCGCATAGGCCTCGCGATCCGCCGCATGGATTTGGCGCAGGCGCTCGTTCTCCTCAGGCGTCATATTACGATGAACGCCGCAGAACGTCGAGCCGTCCTTGGCGGCGTTGCGGCAGGGGTCGCCACGCTTCGTGTAGGCGGCACAGGCGACAAAGGTGGGCATCTTTGACTTGTTTGTTTTTCCTAGGGCTTCCTCGCTTTAGGGTGCTATCAAAAAAGGCGCAAAGACCGGTTCAATTTTTTTTCACCGCCATCTCACAGCGAACAGACAAGAGTGGTCTCGCCGTTCTCTAGCCTTTGTGGATTCTGTCCTACCATCGGAACAATCTTTACCGAATACACTTCGCCAACGACACCCTCAAGCACTTCCACCATCCCGTCCTGGTTCTTTTGGTGAATGTCCACCACCACACCCAGCACCTTTTGAGTGCCCGAGACTGAAACGGACATCTGTCGCACAAGAGGTCCCTTCACCACACGGACTGCCGCGAGAATGGGCGCCTGCCGGTTGAAGACCGCGAAAGGGACGACTTCGAGGATTGCCGCCATTATAGTTCTGCTTTAAAAATGAGATCAGGCCGGTTCAATTTTTATCGGCAACTCTCACTCGCGATGAACCCCGCAAAATGAAGAGCCATCCTTTGCGCAGTTGTAGCAAGGGTTGCCATTCTTTGTAAGGGCGGCACAAGGGCTCACATCGTAATCAGGTACATAGCACCGCAACCAATCTGGTCTCGGCACTATACGTAACCATTTTCCACCATTCGGAAAGTGTTTTACATAGAAGGTCTTCCAACGGAGCGTCCCGCTGAACTCCTCCAACTTAGCGACCATTCGCGACACATCGCCTTGGATGGCCACGAAGGGCGCGAAGAAGAGGCCATAGAGGGGCGCGTTCCACAGCGAAATGAGTAGGTAGTAGAAGGTCAATATTTCGATTACTTAATGGATGCTTGTGTAAAAAGGGCTTTTATTGGTTTCAATTTTGGATGGGTTTAGTCTTTCTTCCCCTTTTCACCTATACGAACTCTTTCTTCGCCGATGCGTTGGCTCGGAGGAACAGGAATTCCTAAACGAGCGAACTCCGGATTTACGCGCTTTCGTGGCGCTTTGCGCGTTGTATGGCTTTTACGATTACGAGACCGGGACCGGGACCGAGACCGGCGCGATACACTTCGATGTAATTCGTTCAGTTTGCTGGCGACATTCTCTCTACCTAACCGCATTCCCTCCAAATTCTCCGCGAGTTCTTTCATAGCCCATTCATCCTCTAAATTCCGTAGAATTTTCGCCCGCTCTGCTAAGATTTCCCTATGGCGATTCGCTAATGACATCTCTAAAGGGTCTTCATAAAAAATCTTTTTTGTTTTGGGGGTTTGTGGGGATCAAACGAGTTCAAACAATCCGTTCCATGCTCACAAAGGAGACCGAAGGGCGCACGCCACACACGCCGCTGCCGCCAGACGCACAGCGCCAGCGCGGGTCAAAGGACGGACCCAGGAAGTTCCACGCGCCGCCGCGCTTGTCCTTGAGCGGCACGCGGCCGATCATCTTGTAGTTGGTCTCCTCAGTAATGACATCACCGCCGCCAAAGTGGATGAAGTGGCCGTCGTCATCCTCCTCGATACCTGAGCAGTAGCCGTCGTGGCTGCGCTCAACGACGTCCACGACGACCTTCAGGTAGGGCGTCGTCCAGTTGCTTGGGTTCCAGTCCTCCTCCTTTACGAAGTCGCCGGCGGCCCACCACTTTGGCGGCTCCTTTCCCTTCTCGCGCTGCCGCTCACGCTCCGCCTCCATCTGAGCGGTGCGCAGCGCCGCATTCACCTCTTCCATCTTCTTACAGAAGTGGGCGAAGTGGGTGTAGGGCTGCGTAGCGACCAGTTGGCCGATGTCGTAGCGCTGCAAAGTCAGACCCCTCAATGTAGCCTCAAGCGGCTCGTCCAGAATTGGCCACGCCGCGGCGGCCTCTTCGTGCGTGTTGAAGAAGACGCAGGCCTGGAGTTCACGAGCCAACCGGTCCTTCTTCATATAGCCCGTGCCGCTGAGGCCCACCTTCTTCGCCAGAATGCGGAGGTTCGTCATCGTGTTCTCCTCCAGGCGCTTGTGAATGCCCGTGTGCTCGGTGGTCTTCCCGTCCTTCACCAGCGTGAAGCGGAAGCAGTCATCAGTCTGGTCCTCCTTGGGAACAACGAGGTTGAGCGGCATCTTTTGCTTGTCTCTTTGGCGCTAAAGAGAGTTCGGGTGCTGTCCTCATCGGCGATAGGGCGTTCAAATTTTGCCAGCGACAAAGAAAAATCCTTTTGTGTTTTGGAGGTTTCTTTACATCTCATAAATGGTCCTAATCGCATAGGGCGCAAGAAACGCCGCGCCGACAGCAAACGCGCAGACGAAGAGCATGAAGCAGAACTGCGTGAAGGCCTGGCGGAAGGCGGCCTTTATCTCTGCCAGAAGCATGCGCCCTGCGTAGTAACTGAAGGCGCCGAGGCCGATCGCAATGCTCCAGAAGACGACGTTCTGGAGCATCACGAGGACAAGTAGCACAATCGCCATGTTGCGAAGGATCTGGAAGATGAGCGCCATTTGTGTTGTTGTTCTCTTGCGTCAAAGGGGATAGGATACCTTCTTACCCAAGGCGACCCTATTTCAATTTTAGGGCCCAATCTAGATGTCCCGCCCAGGGACGCCGACCATTGCGCGCACGTAGTTCTCCTCGGGCTCCCAGCCATCATCATCATCCAAGGGCTCGCCAGGGAAGTTCGCATCCCACTCGGCCTCCACCGCCTCGCGCTCGTCTAGTAGCGCATCCGTGACTTTTGCGCCTAGCATCTGGTCCTTGATGGCCTCCCACTTTGATAACAGGAACTGGTAATAGGTAAGCGTCATGATACCAGCCTGTGCCAGGAAGGTCCTCTCCTCGCCTGCCTTCTTCTCAAGGCGCGCAACGGCATAGAGCAGTTGCGCGGCATCCTCGCCGACCGCCGTCTCGCTCTGCAGGCGCAGCGCAGCGATCTTCGTCTCTAGGCCCCGCAGGTTCTCTTCGGCGTCGCGCTTGACAGCCTTGGTCTGCGCCCTATAGGCGGCACGCAGTGCCTTACGGGACATCTCCAGAGTCTGGTTGCTTGCCATCTTTACCGCTTCAAAGGGGGCTGAAGGCGGAGGGCTGCTTGCTCTCTAGGCCGTGAATTCTCTTCAATTTTACAAAAATCGCACAAAGAAAAATCTTTTTTGTTTTTTCTTTTTTGTTTCCCCGCTCCCCGCTCCCCACTTTTCTATTCGGTTTTCTTTAGTTAAAGGTATCCCAGTCCGCCGGCTTGGTCGCCTTGCGGTCCAGCGTCTTGGAGGCGCTGTCCCAGTGGCCCTCGAAGTCGCCGTCGCTGTTGATCACGTCGCCGCGGATATTCACGCCGTACTCCTCGCCCTCGTAGGTCAGCGTGTTCCAGTCCTGCAACTGACTGATGCTGTACTCCACGACCTTGGCCTTTGCCTTGGCCTTGAAGCCCTCCTTCTTGGGCTCCTCCGCAGGCGCCTCCGCAGGAGCCTCGCCGCCGTCCGCGGCCGCGGCCTTCTCAGCGTCCTTGCGCGCCTTCGCCGCCTCGCGGCCAGCCTTCATCTTGGCCTTCTGCTCCTCGCTCAGCACGCGCTTGGGCTTGTCCGCCTTGGGCTCCGCCTCGCCCTCAGAGGCCACAACGCTCCCACTCTCAGAGGCCTCATCCTTCTCCTTCTTGGCCTTCTTCAGCGACTTGGCGTGCTCGATGTTCTCAGGCGTCGCCCACTCCGTGAAAGCCGCCGCGATGGCCGCGTCCTCCATCTCGTAAGCGTTCTCCTGGCTCGCCTTGAGCGACTTGGCGAACAGCACGCCGATGGTGGCGGGACCCTTGATGTCGGACTCCTTCACGATGGGCTGCACGCGCTTCAGGAACTCGATCCACGGGTTGGGCTTCGCATCAGGGTTCACCGCGCGCTTCTTCTTCTCCTTGGGTGCGGACACCTCGCCACCCAGGTGGGCCTTCAGGCGGTTCAGTTCCTTCTCCAGGGAGGCGATGCTCTCGAGCAGGGCGCTGTTGCTGATGGACGCCATCTTGCTTTATCACCGACCTATTGCTAGGGAATTATGGTTACCGGGTCTGTTGGGGGATTTGGCCTTCAATTTTATTTTGGGCGCAGACGGGCCAAGGACAGCGGCGCGCGGCAGAGCGTGCTCTGCCAGGGGGCTCACACCCCTGAACCCCTGCTCTGCCATCGCTCTGCCATCGCTCTGCTTGGGCCGAAGGCCCTCTGGCGTTTCCTTTGCAGTCATCAATTTTACTTTGAGATTGAAGGCGGCAAAGAAAAAGGTATGGCAGAGCGGCCTCTGCTTCTGCTCTGCCAGGGGGCGTCCCGCCCCCTCGCCCCCTGCAGTTTTGCTCTGCCGTTGCTCTGCCATTGCTCTGCCATTGCTCTGCCAGGGGGCGTCCCGCCCCCTTGCCCCCTGTAGTTTTGCTCTGCCATCGCTCTGCTGTGGCCGAAGGCCCTCTGGCGTTCCCTTTGCTGTCATCAATTTTACTTTGAGATTGAAGGATCGCCAAGGGTGGCAGAGCAGACGCACAAGAACGGCAGAGCACCTCAAGAGGGGGTGGCAGAGCGGTGGCAGGGCATGTCCTGCCGTCCTTGGCTCCTTCTGCCCCTAAAATAAAATTGAAGGCCTACAAATCCTAGGTCGCTTGGTACCCGTAATTCCCTAGCAATAGGTAGGTGACAAAGCAACCAGCGTCAAGATGGCCACCCCCGTGGAGAGCCAGATCGCCGACGTCCAGGCCAGCATCATCGCCAAGGGCTTCTCGCCCGCCCTGTGGGCGCCCGCCGACTTCGGCTGGGACGCCGACGAGGCGGAGGCGGCCAAGGAGCCCTTCCCTGAGCAGATGCTGTCCGCGCTGCGCCTCTTCTACTTCACCTTCTGCACCAGCGTGCCCAACGCCTGGGCGCACCTGGCGGCGGAGATGCAGGCCGGCAAGACGGGCGTCATCAACGCCTTCGTGCGCCTCATCTTCACCAACTACAAGGCGCTCAACATCCGCTCCCAGGGCATCTTCATCACGACCGGCATGAACGACAACTCCTGGCGCAAGCAGACCCGCGAGCGCATGCCCAAGGTGATCCGCCCCAACATCCACCACAACGGCGGCCTGGCCAAGGTGGCGGGCGCGCTGCGCCTGCTGGCTGCGGGCGGCGAGTTGAAGAACGCCGTCGTCATCCTGGACGAGTCGCACCTGGCCGCCAACTACAACAACCGCCCCGCCCGCTGCATCTACGAGGAGATGCACCGCCTCTGCCCCGTGGAGAAGTGGGCCGCCAACAACGTGCGCCTCATCACCATCTCGGCGACTGACCCCAGCAAGGTCATCTCCGCGGTGGGCGACCAGCGCGCCCGCGTGGTCCGCCTCTTCACCTCCAGCGCCTACCAGTCCGTGGAGTCGCTGAGCCTGGCGAAGCGCGTGCTGAAGGCCGACGACTTCAGCACCGACGCGGCCGCGCTGGCGCTGAAGGCCGAGATGGAGCGCCGCTTCGGCCCCAACGCCCCCCTCTACCACATCCTGCGCCCCAGCCCGCGCAAGCACGGCGTGGTGACGGCGCTGCTGAACCGCCACTTCCCTGGGTGCACCATCGTGCCCTGGGATGCCAAGGCGAAGGCAGAGGAGGCGGCGTCGGCGAAGGAGTCGGACTCCTCCACGGCGGTCATGGACGACATCAACGAGTTGCTGGCGGTGGAGCCCGAGGTGCCCACCTTCATCATCCTCAAGAACATGTTCTACGCCTCCAAGACGCTGGACGACCGCCACGTGGGCGTGCTGTATGACCGCGTGAGCGGCAAGGACGACACCAACCTCCAGAGCCTGCTGGGCCGCGCCTGCGGCTACGGCAAGTCCAAGCGCAGCATCATCTACACTTCCAACACGACGGTGACCAACTACGTGCGCGTGTGGCGCGACCTCATCACCCGCTGCGACCCCACGGGCGCGCTGGTGCCGACCGCCGAGGCGCCTGCGGCGGGCTCCATGCCTGGCGTCGCCTCGCAGCGCACCAGCGGCGGCATGACGCGCCTGACGGCGACGGCCGAGAAGGCCGTGCCGACGACGGCGCCCTCCGTGACGGGCGCCGCGGCGGAGGCGCACAAGGCGCAGCGGGCGGCCAACAACGAGGGCGACCGCGACCACCGCGTCTTTGCCACGCAGGAGGAGGCCATCCGTTTCGCCAAGGACACGCTGGGCCGCACGCTGCACAAGCGCAAGGAGGCGGTGGCGCCCAAGGAGTTGCTCACGCAGATGGGCACCAACCCCTCGGTGGAGACGATTCTGCGCCGCTTCTGGGGTATCAACGAGAAGACGAACAACCTTCTGCGCATGGTGCCGACGGATGAGGGCACCTGGTGCGTCTACTGGCGTCCCTCCTTGATTGCGAAGTAAGCGTTTGAACCAAAAAGAAAAAAGAATACAAAAGAAACAAAAAGAAAAACAAAACGTTTTTTCTTGGCTAAATTTGAAGAGGCTGCTCCGCCTATAAAAGGCTAATCCAACAAGATGTCAGCCCTAACCGCCAACGAGAAGCGCAAGGAATCCTGTCGCCAGGTCGGCGGCGCCAAGAAGCGCGGCGGCCACGCGCGAGAGGCTGCCTTCAATGTGCAGTTCGGCCAACCAACCGCCATCACCTACAAGGCTGAGGCAGACTGCGTCATGAGCCCAGAGAATGGGGCCACTGCCGCCCTCATTCCGAGCCTTCAGGCTACTCTGGGCATCAACGCGGCCGAGCCCAATGCGCTGAATGTCTCGCTGAAGAGCGGCAAGAACCTCCAGTTCGTCCTAGGGACCATCCCAGAGATTGTGGGCGCCAACACGCCTGAAGAGAAACTGGCCGCCGTCCAAGGGCGCGCCATCTGGGAGAAGTATCTCAAAAAGGCCGCTTCAGAGAAGCCCGCTGGCCTCTTGGTCTACAAAACGGATACTGATTGGCTCTTCTTTAAGATGGATGCGGTGATTGATTTCATTGTGGCGAATACTACGTGGCGCGCCCTGGCCACTGGCCGCTTGAAGGGCGACCTCTTCGGTCAGCAATATCTCACCTATGAGTACCGCGCCACGCACAAGAGTCATTTCCTCGGCGCTAACGGGAATAAGGGCCAGCCGCTGATTGAACTCTTGGCGGCCAAGATCCCGTGTGTGAAGGTGGCAGCAGCCTAGGAAAATTGAAATAGCCTGCTGCGCTCTTTTTAGTATCCAGCCCTCTTCTAAAGCAAGCCAATCGACGAACAAGAATGGAGTCCATCACCTTTGAGATCCTCAATGCCTTCAAGCATGAGATGAACGCACTGGCCTCTACTGCCGCCAAGGAGACGGGAGATGGCCACATCTACGACCGCGTCACCATCAAACTCCGCCGGCCTCCAAAGGTAAAGGCGGGCCTAGTGGCCTATCTGACGCTGGAAATGGATGTAGAGTACTTCGACATGGACGAAGAGGAACCCTTTGATGACGAATACACCTTCAAATACCCTCTTTACTCCGATGGGCGTGTGGGGCGCCTTAGCCCTGAAGTTCCCTATAGCCAGCAGCAGGTCTTTGATGCCTATCAGACCTGGGGCTTGGTTGTTCATGACTGGATTGACCAGATCAAGGCCCACTTTGACCGCTCTGCGCGAAAGCAGCGCTACGCGCCCATTCACGAGGAGTTGGCGGCGAAGATGTGGTCGCCGGCGCGCGTCGGCGCGCTGCTGGAGACGGGCGGTTGGGACCTCGTCGATGCTCTTGCTTGAGAGAAGTTACAAGTCCTAGCGGCGAGCGCCTAATAGCAAAAATTGATGTCACCTCACACCCTCTACATTTTTACCCCCGAGCCACGAAGCAAGATGGACGGCCAACTCACATACGAGGCGCTGTGTGCGAACCGCCACGATCTGACACACCGCTTTCGCGACTACATTCCTTTGCTGACGAATCGAGCCCAGTGGCAGCCTGAGTTTGCGGGCACGCGCGCGGAGATCGCTCACGACTACCCGCAGTTCCTCATGCTTCTGAATGTTTATATTATTGAGGTTGTTCAAAACCCTTGGGTGAGACGCCCTCAGAACCAGTTCATCCATCTCACCTATGGCATAACACCGAATGGTGGCGTGTCCTGTATAACGGCAGCGCAAGCGACCTGGAACGGGGCGGCGACGGCCTACCAGGAGCCTGTGGAGCGCTGGGTCGACGCTGTCAAGCAGCGCCTCCAAGAGGAGGTTTCGAAGCGACGTATCCAGACGCGCGCGGCGGCGCTCAAGGAGGACCTGGTCGCCGCCGTGTGGCGGCCCGACCGCCTGGCGAAGCGACTGGAAGAGGGTGGCTGGGACGCTATTGATGCGTTCGCCCGGTAAATTTGAAACCGGCGGGTTGGCCCATAGGCAACAACCAACCCAGAAGATCAAAGATTCAAACGGCCAAAATGCAGACGATCATTGACATCCTCAACACGCTGTCCGAGTCCATGGGCAAGGATGTTGTGAAGCGCGGTGTCGAAATGTGGCTGACGATCGCCGCGGCCAAGGAGTTTCTGGCCGCTCATCCTGGTCTGGAGTTCCGAAATGAGGGCTACGTTTCCAATGCACCTCTCACCGAGAAGGAACTGGCTGTTCTGGAGCCACCAACGGATGCATCCGTGGACACAGATGTAGAGACCGATACAGAGGATGAAGAGGCAGACACCCTACACGACCTGCGCCTTCTCGCAGAGGCCGTTGCTATGACGGCTATTAACTAAGCAAGCCAAAGCCAAACCCAAACACAAACCCAAAACCAATAGAAAAATTGAGAGTAACCAGGTCCCTTTTTTATGTTACCCCCACCCTTTGTCCAATCGAAAAAATGGGAAACAGCCCCAGCAATCTCCAGCCTCTCGCGATGGCCCCTCCCCTCTCGGATCTGGACGAACCTCTCAAGTTCGAGACAAAGCGAATCCAGACACCTGCACCACAGAGCCCTCTTGCGCCGCGTCCCACAGCACGCCGTGTCCTCTATAAACTCCCCTTTCGCCTCCATGTTCTTCCAGGGGACAATCCGAGCCCTCTTGAACGTGACCATATTCTCGATGCTTATGAAATGTGCGCAGCCCCAGACATCTGGCAGCCCTTCTTGCAACTCTCTATGGAGGGCGCCTGGATCAAGTATTCAAATCGCGATGTAGATCCAGAAGGTGGTGATTTCCGCATCGTCCACCTCCAAGCCGCAATCAAAGCCAAGTGTATTGGAGTCGCTATGCTACGGACGGAGGAAGAGGGTATCTACGACGGCGTCGTCTACTGGAAGTCGTGCGCAGTCCCTTCGGATCTTCTTCAGGAGGAACTGGAGTGGCACATCGGTGCCCTCTTGGCCTATTCGCAGATTGCGGACCCAGATGGAAATTGGATGACGAATATTGAGATTGGCGACGTGATTCAAGAGTGATGGCGTTTCGGAAAGTTGCCGCTAAAATTGATGTACACATCTAGCCATTTTTACAGCACCTTTCCTCTCCCTCCAAAAAACAAAGATGGCCTACGAACTGCGCCCGAACTCCGTCGAGGGTGAGTACTACTGCGGCGACCTGCCAGGCAATCTGCAGTATTCCAAGGACGCCGCCGCGCTGATCGCCATGAACACGCGCGATCTGGTGCCGACTGAGCGAGATGCCCAATGGAGCCCTGAGAACTGCACGGCGGCCAACCGGGACCGACTCCTGCCTCATACCAAGAAGCCGATCGAATGGCGCTTGATCTTAACAATGAAAAAGACCCTTGATGACGGCTCCGTGGCTCTAAAGGGCGCTCTGCAGCACAAGACTACGGGTGCGATTGCGCTGATGACGACTTTCAATCGCCGTGAGGCGATCCTGGAGCGCGGCCACAGGGCGATTGAGTCTAACGCGGCAGATTGGTTCATCGGTCATTATCGGATGGGGGCACCACCTGTGTTCTGGAGGACGCTCCAAGAGGTCCTGGCGCAGCAGTGATTCCCGAAAAAATTGAACGGGTAACTCCGTATATTTTTAATCAGTCTTCTTAAATCGTCAAAGATGTTCCGCCAGACGCAAGTTGTGGCCGACGAGACGCCTCGCGAGTTCGCCGTGTGCTTCCCGCCTGGGACCATCTTCCGTGTAACGAACAAACATGATGCAACCGGTCGTTTTACTCTTCTCGTCAAGAATGATGGAACAATCAAAACTCTTCGTTATAACGATAAGACTTGGAAGAACCCTGATATGTTGAAATATTACGATGGTTACTCTAAAGAGATGATTGATATTACATTACCGGTGTGGGCTTTGAATTATACTATCACCGCCGACGTCAAGCCGCCCGTGGGTTGGTATGTTGGCTCGTCGTCGCTATTCCAGGCGCACAGGTCCGCTCCTATCGGCAGCGTAGAACGCCACGAGGCTAGCATTGCGCTGGCCCGAAACCTCAAGCAACTGAACCAGGACTGGCGCACCTACGTCGAGCAACTCCAGGCACTCTATCCTTTCTTGAAGACGATTGAGAAGGCGCCTTACAGCGCGAGTGTGCCGCTGCGTATGACGACTGCGGAGCCGCAAATGAACCCTGTAGAGCGGCCCCAGACACAAGCGGCTCCGCCGCAGGCTTCGCCCCAGGCACAAGCGGCTCCGCCCCAAGAGACCATCACGCTCACACGCGACCAGATGAACTACATCTACACGATGGCATCTGGTCGCGCACTTACAGACGACGTCTGGGCCGCCGCCAAGCAGGTCGCGAGTCGCTAAAGCGACTAGGCAAAAGCCAACCCGCAAAAATTGAATAAACACAAACCCCTTTTTTATAGTATCTCTGTCAAAGAAATCGCCATGGAGCAGACCCGTATCCTTGACATCATGGTCTCCACGCTGCGCGCCTACCTCACCAACAAGAACACGGGCAACGTCTACGAGATCGCCACGATACTCTGGATCGGCCGGCGCATGGGTCTCACGCCTGAGTCCTACAGCCAAATGGAGCCCTATGTAGCCAACATCGCCCGATACAACAACAAGGCTACTGACAAGATCAACGCAGCCTACGCCAGACTCAAGACGGCCGCCACGGGCACCGGCTTCACCATTGATGGTCATCAAGTGACCGATCTCCAGAATGCCACACAGGACGACAGCGTCGGCACGGGCGACATTATCGCGATTTGCGCTGACGGCTCCCGCAAGACCATCAGCATTTGCGACGCGTATAGTGCCACGCCAGGAGACCGCCGCAAGTGCCTGAAGAATCCGTCGTGCAAGGGGTTCGGATGTGGCACGGCTGAGGTGGCAGCCTTTAAAGACATCGCCGCCGCGGCCCGCCAAGCCTACGTCGCAGAGATGACGGCGCGCTTCGGGGCAGACCAGACGGCCTGGAAGCGAAAGCCGAGCGAGGCCGCCGTCGTGGCATGTAGCCAGGTCGCCGCGAAGACGGCCGAGATCTTCAATGCGCTGCCTCTAGAGGAGCGGCGTGAGCGTCTAAACGTACTCCTACACACCAAACTCTCTGGGACGCCGGCTGACTATCTCGCCATGGTCCGTTCCGACTGGACCCCAGTCTTTTACAAGTGGGACGTCGCCGAGCAGACTGCCGAGTCCGAGCCTACACTAAAGGCCAATGGCATCTATCTCTATGTTCATATGGGCCCCGACGTAAATCCGATCGCCCAGATCCAGGTGAAGTTTAATAACGGCGTGAAATCGGCCATTCACTCTTCTTGGAACGCGGTGGTTCACTTAGATCGTGTGTTCCGTTTGGCTGATGCCCGAATCACCTAAGCCTAAAACTCCATTCTACTTTGTAGAGCCCGAATGCGCCTCCCCGACGAGATTTATATCGTTCAGCATGAACAAGCGCACTCTATGGCTTTCTTGGACCTCATTGATGCCTATGCGTATGTGAATACACTCAAAACATCCAACAATGTCCGCCTTTTTTACGAAATGCAAGAGGAACTCACGAGGACTGGCTCCGCCACCCTTTTTCCTGGTCTAACAATCACCAAACACCCGCTCTCAAAGCCTCGCACCCTCATTTCATGCGGGACTGCGTGAAAGAAGGCAGCCCATAGTAGAGCGATAGGGATGCCTAGACGTCAAACTCGAAAGAAAATGAATCAGCGAGGCAGAGGCATCGCCTATAGCGCTGTAAACTACTTGAAAAATATACTTCCGTCCAAAGATAAGGATTTTTTGAAACTACTTATCAAGCCACAGACGACAATAGCAGAACTTGAACGCGCGCTAGAACGGGTTTCTAATATAAATGTCCGTTTGAATGGCTTAGGATTTTTACACTGGATTGTGGGGGATGACTCCAAGAATGCGAAACTGAAATTCTTACTTGAAAATGGGGCTAACATAGATCTGAAGGATACAAATGGACATACCCCTTTAATGTATGCAGTCTCTACTGTCGCAACTGCGAACTTGAACACTCTCATAGAGGGAGGAGCAGATTTAGAAGAAAAGGATACGAATGGAGCAACCGCTATGTGGCTGGCAGCGTATCTTGGTATGGTAGACAATGTTATGTATTTATCACAAGCAGGCGCAAATGGAGATGTGTGTAATAAAGAGGGCCAGTGTGCTATAGACGTATTTTGTGAAGGAGATCCTGACGCAGATTTTAATGATGAGGATTATCTACAGAATAATTTTGCTGAAATACAGCAATATCTTTGCAGGGCGGGCGCCAGAGGAGAAAGGTGTGACGATATACGGGCTGAAAACGCACGGCGTGCACGAATGATAGAACGCATGCATCGTCGTTTTGAACGTATGCGTCTTAATCCCGATGCCTCATACTCTAATGACGAAGACGATTTAGATAAAATTCCAGAGATGAATATCGGCGCAGTTTCTCTGCCAAAAACGATTGTTATAGATGAAAAAACGGGGCAAAGCGAGCCAATTTCAAATGCGATTAGTTGGGATCCTATAGAGGATGGTGACACTATGGTAGACTTCCATGATGAGATGAAGGCAAAACGATTCTATAAGAAGTCTTCATTTAATGATTATGTAAAGGGGCAGCGTGACAAGGGTATGAATGTTACAAATCCATATAATCCGAAGCGCAAAATTAATTCAGTTATAAGATATACGGCTCGAATCCACAATTCTAAGAATAATAATAAAACTCGCAGCGGGAATAAATCAAACAAAAACTAAAGGCTAAAATTGATCCTCGCTCCAGGCATTAGAAATCGCACACACGCCACAGATGAATACGCCGGCTATCATGCGTCTTCTCTATGGCACAGAGGCGCCCAGATGTACTCTCTGCCGCGCCACTCTCCGCACTCTGGAAGAATCGCGCACGGCGACACATCCGACAAACCCCACACGTTCCGTGGCATACTGCGCCCCGTGTTGGTCGAGAAAGCAACAGCAACCCCTTCAGCGCAGTCAATCAGAACTCTCTATTCGGCTTCCGCCCGAAATGACAGATTGTCGCACATGTGGTCGCACAATTCGGATTCCTTCCTATGTAACTGAGGAGGCCAAAGGGAGTTATCGTTTCTGCTCGGTGCCATGTTTGAATGAAAACACCCGTCGTTATCAAGAGAAGATAAAGGGGGTCGCTGACGGAAAGGCTAGTCTCCGACGTGTACACTCCTATAAGAGTGCTGGGGCTTGTGACTGCGATGACTATCATAACAGCGGCTACTGCACTATGACCTTTCAAGCCAATTCGCCCTAGTCTTAGAGGCCCCCGCAAACAAAAATTTAGACGCCATTTTTTGTGTTTCCAAAACCCAGAAAATGCCGTTTACGTTCCCCGACGATATGACGATGGAGCAGTACGAGATGTATCGGCCGGCGAGGCCGCTGCCGAGTCTGGATCCTCTTGGTCAAGGTGGTTCGCGTCCTCCGCCTGGTCATAGTCATGACGAAGATGATGCGATTACTTTTGCGAATCCTTTTGCGAACTCCAGTTTCCGCCGGCAGTTCCAAAGAAAGGATTCCCTGCTAATCGCAGCGTAATCCTCGGACCCAATCCGTTCTTCTAGGTCTTTGACTGAATCAAATACAAGCAGATTTTTAAAGACGCCACACGCGAAATCACTTCTATCCACGAATTCCGCCAGAACGACCGGATCCCACACGCGATCCGGCCTCGCAGCCTCCTCGCGCCTCTCTTTGCTTCCGAAAGAATACCAGGACATCTCATTGTAACCTGAGACATCGCCCATACACTCTAGGAGCAATTCGCGAGACGGCACCCAGACAGGTATATTCGCTGCCGCCTGTTCAAAACAACTCATAGTGCTGATATTATAGGGCACGTGAATGACTGCTTGATAGCCCTCTAGCATGTCATCGTCAAGATACCCACCCTTCTCTTCGGCCAACTCTGACGTGATGTCGCAGACCGCACGTAGAGTCGGCGACGCTATCAGAGCGCGAAAAAGTGCCGAGCCGCCCCCATCTACTGCGTGGAATCGCGTATCCCAAATAAGGAACGGCTTTTTTCCTGGCCCTTGCGACTCACGAATTCGGAATCGCAGCGCCTGTTCGCAGAGGCTAGGAATACAGGGGCACTCAACACCAAAGAATTGCTCGAAATACCATTTGTCCGCAAGATTGTTATGAACCACTTTGAGTTGCCCAGACTCTATAGCGGCCCCACAATCGCGAATTAATTCCGCGAACCCCACAGGATGGCATGTCCATTCGTTTGCGAATCGCGTGGAATTTACGTGAATGAGTGGTAGGCCGCATTTCACAAAATGGAGTGGATAACGAAGACTATGGGACGTGAAAATTATAGAATAGCGCTTACGAATTTCGGCCGCTAATTCTTCGGATACGGAATTCCTATAGTCGCCGCGAAGAAAAAGCGCTGAATTCTCAAACGGCCCAAGAGTGGAAGCCCAGGCGTCTCCTGTCTGCGCCTTTCCATCCGAGAGCCACACGAATTCTCCACGAATTCCCTGGACCAGGAGTTGTCGCCGAATATCTGGGAGAACTCCGCAATGATGACAGATGAGCAGGGCACGCCGCCAGGCCCATCGCGGTGTCCACACATAGAGATCCCAATCGCCGAATTCCTGGGAGCACCGGGTCATCTTTCCATATGCGCTGTAGGCTCCCAGCCAAGCGATAGGACGGCCATCAAGAGTGCCCTTGGAACGACGCACGAGGAGCCCAGGGAACGGCCCCATCTGCGCCCAGGCGAGGAGCCGCCCAGAGTCCATAGGGACAAAGCGAGATTTGAATACAGGATTTGGCAGTTTCTCCGCATTGGATCCTTGAAACCAGATAGTTCGCGGGACCTTTGGAGAGGATTGCTCTATCCATTTTTCTGCGAGTGTTTTTAGCGCAACCATCTCCGCTGGCTCCAGCGGGTCCAGAATTCCGAGTTCATGGACCTCTAGAGCCGGCAGGAATGAAAAAAGCCGATTCATCTGGGCTCTTTCTGTCGCTTAGATACAAATCCTTAGGACCAGTCTACAACGATGAAACACGTGCCATAGGCGGTGCTCATATTCATATAGATGGGGTCCACATAAACGGCGCATCCAGGAAAGAGTCGCTTGAAACGTTCAAGCAACTCCACGCGCTCCTTTTGTGTCGTCTGGAAACGGCATTGCGTGCGGCCTTGGCGGGCCTCTGCAATAGCCATATCCTGGTATTTGATTTCGGATTCCCGCACGAGCCCACGGAGTTCCTGGCGTGTGAGCGGAGTCGTGATGGAACGTGGTAGGGGCATAATCGTTATTGATTTCATTTCTATAGGACCTCCCGTCTCAAATTTCGAGTGCGCAGCAGCCGATAAGACAGGCGAAAAAGCAGGATATAGAGAGGCATCCGCAGCAATCATTTGGGTTCTCTTGTTGCTCTGTTACAGCATCCTCCTCTTTTCCGCGACCCGAGACTTGATACATAGGATTCTCTATCTTCTCTGCGCCCTCCATTCTCCTTTCTAATCCTAATGCGGCAGATTTCTCCCCTTTTAAACGCCCCTATACGCAAAGGGGGATGCCCTGTAAATGCCGCCTGCCGATAGAGGAATATCCAGAGGCGTCCGAATGGGGGCCGATCCTCTGGAGCCTTCTCCACGGCCTCGCCGAACACGCCAGTCGGCCTGTCGTCCCCCTCTATGCGGAAGACGAGCGCCACAACTGGCTCCAGTTTTTCCGACAGACGGGCGAGATCATTCCGTGCCCGACCTGTAAGGAGCATTATAACGCGTATTTGAAGGAAAATCCGGTGGATGCCCTGAAAACGATGCCCCCCGAAGAATTCCGAGAGTGGATTCGCACGTGGTTCTGGGACATTCACGAGTGGGTTAATCAGAGCCTAGAGAAGCCGTCGTTCCCGAAGGAGTCTCTCAGCGCCGCCTATGGGTCACTCAATCTGCGCCAGCGTCTTCGCCACCTGGACGCCCCTCTCAGGAAGGCCATCACCCTTTCGGGACAGAATGCGAAGAAATTCCAGGATTGGAAATCGCGCTATCTGATTCTCCTGTCCATCTTTGGACTCTGAGACAATTAGAGGGGGATGAGACGGCGGACGCTAAAGAATTCCCGAAAGAATTCCAAAACCCGAAAGCGGAAGGTCCGTGGCGGAGTCCAGAACGAATTTCCGAGCCGCGCGGAGGTCGCATTCGCAGGAATTCGCGCCGACGAGGGCCAGGAATTCTCCCAGGCCGAGACGACTCAGGAACCCCAGATCACCTATCCGCCTGTGCCACCGAACCGGGTCGCAACACTTGTCGCCTATGATCCTGATGCGCCTGCTGGCACTTGGCTTCATTGGCTCAGAGTCGGCTCAAAAACGCTTGTGCCGTGGGCTCCACCTACGCCCCCAACGGGCACCCATCGCTATTTCTTTGCCGTCTATACGGGCCAAGGCCCTCTGAAATTCGTCCCACGGGCCAGACCGAATTTCAATCTCCAGGAATTCGTGGCCAAGAATTCTCTGGCCCCCCACGCTCTCGCGATGATTCGGGTTTCTGCGCAGAATTAAGAATGACCCCTGGGCCGCAACTAAAAATGCTCGGTGTCGCCTTTTCAGAAAAGGTCACACCGCTCACTCCGGAAGAAATTGCCATTTATACGGCCTTTAGAGCCCCCCGCGGCTTCGTGGAAGTCATGGACACGATTGCCTATGACCTGGAAGAGGGTTGTGTCTGGCGTTCCCCCGTTCTCCCTCTAGGAGCCGTCTCCACGCGTTTTCAGACCGCGATGGAGCCGAGTCGGCTTCTCCAATGGGTTAGCCGTCTGGAAGCACTCGCTACAGCGAATCACCTAGAATTCACATTCTGCCTGGCCCCAGGATTCCACGTGTATGGGCCACACGAATGCGACCGCTATAGACGCCAATTTGAGGCTCTGGATGCTGCTTTGCCGCCTACTTGGGCCCTGAAATGTCTGGAATTCTACGAGGCCTACTGGTTCTATGCGTTTCTCCGTATGTTCCAGGTCGCCGCTGGTCATGGGGCTGTTTTCGCGGAATGGGTCTAGATTTATAGTCTAAGTCTCTAGAATGACAGATTTTGCTCTCACATTCGGGATAATTACTGATGGTACGAATGACACTTATATTCAGACGATTATAAAAGAAATACAAGAAGAAAACATTCCGAACTACGAGATCATCGTTGTTGGTAAAACTGCGGTACATAGCCCAAATATTATACGCGTAACATTTGAAGGGAGTGAATCATCAAATCTACCAAAAAAGAAAAACATGATATGTCGTATGGCTAGATACGATACCATTGTATTATTACATGACTATGTGGGATTTAAAAGGGGCTGGTATGAGGGGTATTTAAAATACGGGGCGAATTTTGATTTGTGTGTGAACCCTATAGAGAATAATGATGGAACCAGATATAGAGATTTTTTATTTTTCTATAGTTGTAATATACCCCCTTTAGAAAATAAATATCTACTTCCTTATGATTATGTTCCAAATTCTGTCATTAACAGGATGCTGTATATCTCTGGGGCATATTATATTATTAAAAAGCGTCTTGCTTTAGAAATCCCTTTAAATGAGACCCTTCTACATAATATGGCAGAAGATGTAGTTTTTTCTCATCAATGTGTTGAGCGTGGTATCCGCATTCAGTGTAATCCATTCTCTCGTAATTATTTATTGAAACAGAAGGTTGTTGAGCCGATGTGTGAGGAGATAGAAGCAGACATGTTGGATTCTCTATCAAAACTACCAGAGAGTGGCGCAATACGGATTTTACAAAAGAATAAAACTCACATACAGGCTTGGTTGAAAAGTGTATGGGGTGTAGACTTGGTCTATTAGCAGAAAAATTGAAATCCGCCACAGCAACCATAGCCGTCACAAAAGTCAACCATGGACACGAATCATATCTGCGCCGAGCACAAGATCGGCTGCCACATCTCTAAAAAACCCACACTCGCTGCGACAATCCAGGGTGCGCCGACACAGGACCGCCCCTACCAAATCTTTCTCGGCAACCCGCAGTCGTCCAAGGTCTCCATCAGCGACCAGGACCTCGCCGCCGCAGCCCAGGCAGTCCAGGCAGCCGGCGCCCAAATCTTCGTCCATACCCCCTATATCATTAACCTGTCGGCCAAGAATGACTGGAATCGCCCTCTCCTCGTTAAGAATACCCAATACGCTGTCGCCGCCGGTCTGAAGGGCGTCGTCGTTCACGTCGGCAAGGCGACGACGCAGCCGCTGCCCCAAGCCATCCAGACGATGCGCGAGACGCTCGCAGCCGCCATTCCGTATGCTACGCAGACCTGTCCAATCCTATTGGAAACGCCGGCGGGGCAGGGCACGGAGACGTTAAGGACGCCGAAGGAGTTCATTGAGTTCGTCCTTTCCTTTGATGACCCTCGCATCCGAATCTGCTTGGACACTTGCCACGTCTTTGCGTGTGGCCACGATCCTGTGGCGTATCTCCAGGAGGCTCTGAGCCACCCTGGTCTCTTGCATCTGGTTCATTTCAACGATTCACAGGAGTGCCGTGGCTCTTGTAAGGATCGCCATGCGTTCGTCGGCACGGGCCATATCGGTGAGGCGACGATGCGCCGAATCGCGGAGATTTGTTCGGCGGCCGCTGTGCCGATGGTTGTGGAATAGATAGGGGCATCTGATTATGTGTTTGAGCCCTAGGCTCTCTCCCGCCACCGGTGCGCTTTCTCCTCAAGACACCCCTCGTCCCAATGGATGCTCTGGATAAGATAGCCCCCGTCGGCTGCGCCCTCCATGGTGCGTTCACCGACCCAGATGCCTGCCGCGCCGTCTTCCACCGACCACGTCACTTTCATAAAAGTAAGACTTAATTCACGTAGGAGCATCTCGTAGAGGCCGACGGGCGGTGCCCAGGCCGAGATGAAATGGAACTGGATGGCTTCCTGGCCGACCTGGTCGAGTCCATACGAATAAAAACGATCGGAGCCATAGTGGCTTACCACGTCACCGGTGGGCTTGGACACGAGTTCCACAAACCGACCACTTGCGTCTACGAGTCGGCGGATAGTATCCGCGGGCGCGTAGATTGTGACGTGATTCCAGCAGTCGTTGGGCATTCTGCCCTTTAAGGCGTAATAGGCTTAGGCGCTTCTTCCTCCACTTCTTCCACGCGGATATCACCGAGAATTTCAAGACTATGAACCCACTCTCGGAATTTTGCAACATTTTTGTCTTTTGTTGTCCCATTCATGAGAAATTCGCAGAGGTCAGAATTCTGGAGAGCCTCTGTGAATGTGAATCGCACAGGAATTCTCCTTTCTCCTGACCGGACCCAGACAGAATAGCCGGCCATCTTCTTTTTCAGACGCCTGGCGTCCCGTTTGCATATATTACAGATCATGTCATGCTGCCGCATACGGCGGAAATATGCGCCCATTATATCTCCACACTCTCTACACTCGAGTCGCCGCTCTATGTCAAGTCGCTTCACACATTCACAGCCGATGATGAGAGTTTCATTTGTAACCTTGTTTCTGATGATATAGGTATCTTTGATATGTTTTCCACATATACAAGCCGTTATTACACTGCCTGTTTTAGTCCCTCTCAGGGCTGGAACGACTTCCCATTCGCGAACAGGCTCCTCTTTATTGATAGAATGTTCTGTGAGCACTTGTATGAAGCGCTGCGCATACGCACTGGGATCCTCTTCGGCTTCGGTTTCGGTCATGGCGTACTTCCATGATATGCGCAGAGGTTGGAGTCAAATTTTACGTATAGATGTAGTAGCCTACTAAAATTGCATAGTGTTTTTATGAACTCCTTGAATAGAGAATGGTATACGGCGTTATTTATAAAATAACAAATCGCGTGAATGGGAAGTTGTATTATGGGCAAACAAAACAGCCACCGAATCGGCGGTGGTCTCAGCATAAGCAGGCTGCTAAAAAAGGGGGTAAAATGATTCTCTATGAAGCAATTCGTAAGTATGGTGTAGAGAATTTTACTTTTGAAATAGTATGTGAATGCGAGACATTGGAAGAACTGAATCAGAAAGAAATCCACTATATACAAGAGGGAAATACTCTTGCACCAAATGGCTATAATGCTGGTAGAGGGGGAGATAACTACGAAAAGACTGATGAAACGCGAAAGAAACTGAGTAATTCAAATAAGGGTCGTATTATAACTCCAGAATGGCGTGAGAACATGTCAAAGGCAAGAAAGGGTAAAAAGATAACAGAAGAGACGCGTGAAAGGATGCGCAAAGCACAGGCAGGCCGTTCTATTTCAGAAGAGACAAAAGAAAAACTACGAAGGGTAAATCTCGGCAAAAAACAGAGCGAGGAGACTCTTGCAAAGAAGAGGGCAGCGCGTATCGGTGTCCCTTGGTCAGAAAAGAAGCGCCAGAGTATGCTTGGGCGTAAAAATACGGAAGAGGCCAAGAAAAGGATGAGTGAAGCACAGAAAGGACGTATTGTCAGTGAAGAGGCAAAACAGAAAATGCGAGATGCACATCGGCGCCGACGTGAACGTGACGTCACAGACAGCGCCTAAAGATATCACACGAACTTATGTTCAGAGTAACACCCGTCGTCACAAACAATGCTGCCGACCCCCTCAGACGAACAGGAACATATTATTAAGGCAGTCGCCGCAGGTCATAATGTTGTCGTAGACGCTGTGGCCGGTTCCGGAAAAACAACAACGATCCTTTTGCTGGCAAAAGCACACCCCAGCAAACGAATCGCTGTCATTACATATAATGCGCGGCTGAAGGCCGAGACGCGTGCTAAAGCGAAGCGCTTTGGTCTTCAAAATGTAGAGGTTCATAGTTATCATTCATTTGGTAGGCGCTTTTATAAAGACCCGTGTATCACTGATACGGACCTTCAGAGTATCCTACAGAATGGTGTCAGACCCTTTTTTCCGATCAATGCTGATATTCTGATTCTAGATGAAGCACAGGATATGACGAAACTTTATTACGACTTTATTAAGAAGGTCCGTGCCGATACGATAAATCAGGCGCATCAACTCATTGTACTCGGTGACAATATGCAATGTATCTACGATTTTCCGCAAAAAGGGGCTGACCCGCGATTTCTCACTCTCGCCTCCAAGATTTACGACTCGCCGAATCCGTGGCTCACTCTCCATCTGCGCCAGAGTTATCGTATCACGAAGCCGATGGAGCGATTCGTGAATGAGGTGATGCTCGGCTATCCGCGTATTCACACAGAAAAGGCGTCTCTACAACCTGTTCGTTATATTATGGGAGATACGTTCCAAGATATTCCAACCTACATCGCGAATCAGATTCGCGATTTTCTGAGCAGTGGGCTTTACCGACCCGATGATATCTTTATTCTGGCCCCCTCTATTCGTAGTGTGAACCAGGAGAACCCCATCAAACGCTTAGAGAATATCCTTGTGCGCGCAGGCGCCCCGTGTTTCGTGCCGATTTCAGATGACGAAGAACTTCGTGATGAAATTATTGAAGGAAAAGTCGTATTTTCCAGTTTTCATCAGAGCAAGGGTCTTGAGCGCAAAGTTGTTTTTGTCGCGAGTTTCAACACGGCCTTTTATTTTACCTTTAAAGATGCGAGCAAGGATATCTGTCCGAATATTCTATATGTTGCTGCTACGAGGGCGATGGAGCGTCTCTATCTCTGGGGAGAGGACGGCAATAAGCAACAAGCCCTTCCATTCCTACGCCAGCCAGTCCTTTTATTCAATCCACTCGCCTCTAAATTCTACGAGAAGATCAATGTAACGTTCCGTAAGCGGCGTAATCAGTCAAGCGATAGCGATACGACAAACAGGAGTCGTGAGGGAGAGGATGGTATGGTATTGCTACGTCGCGTCACGGATCTCACACGTTTCTTGCCAGAGGAGACAATGCGTGCCATTCTGGAAATGTGTGAAATCAAGACTACAAGGGTCCCGTATACGGCAATCACTATTGCTAGCGAGATTGTAACACGGGACGGAAAGAAGGAGAATGTATCAGATCTGAATGGAATCGCGATTCCGACGATTTATGAGCATCGTTTAACAGATGCTATCAGTATCCAGAACGATTTGCAGACGTATTTTATGAATACTTTGCGCGGCTCGGATAAACTGGATGCGACACGCAAGGCATGGATTGCCACCATTCAGACGGACCCTAAGACGCCAGCCCAGTACTTGAAACTGGCAAATATTTATTCAGCCTATGTGAGCGGATATCTCTATAAGATGGCGCAAATCCAGGACTATACGTGGCTGGAACAGGATACGATTGAGGACCTTCTACAGGTTCTCGTAGACTCCTTTAAAGAAGAGTCTGAAATGACGAATTTTGAACATACGCTGAGCCTTTTGGGCTACGAATGGGGCACAAAGACACTACAGATTGAGGGGCGCGCCGATTTCGTTGATGATGACACGTTGTGGGAACTCAAATGCGTCGACTCTTTGAAGGGGGAACATCTAGTACAACTGGCCATGTATGCCTGGCTCTGGCAAAAAACAGAGTTTGAGAATCACGGGAGCCGTCGGTTTCGCCTCTTGAACATCCGCACGGGGGAAATTCAGGAGATTACGAATGTGGGAAATCTGGACGCAGTGGTAGGAATGATTTTGGACAACCACTTTCGCATGGCCGACAAGGTGGCCGACGACGAATTCGTGGAGCGCTGTTTCAAGGCTGGAGAGTATCCTGTGGTTGCGGGGAGACCTGTGGCAGCGGCGGCGCCGTGCCTGATGCTAGATGATTAGTAGGTGGGCTTTGAATACGACTATCAGTACTATGCGACGTTCCTTGAGGCCACACAAATTCTGGTGTAATATCATTTATTAGTTGTATACATTCCAGAGGAAGAGTATTTTCTCTTCTTTTGCGAGCAACTTGAAATCTCCAGTCCTTTTCAGCCTTTCCGCTGGGATTTGACTTCCATTTACGCAGTTTTTCTTCAAATGCGCTCATGTATTTTTTTTTAGCAGATTCACTCTTAGCAATACTTATCTTCATTTTTTGTTCATCTGATCTAGTTTTCCCGTAATTTGAAACCCCTATTGCTGCATTTATTTCTATTTGATTTTCTCTGGGTGTAGAGGAACTTGCTTTAACAACTTGTGGAATCGCAGAATTATTTTCGAGATATACAATTGCATTTTTTAAAGTATTTATATCATCTCCAACCAATCCAAGGGCTTTATTGCAATTTTTACATAGAACTCCACGCACCTTGTTTGAAATATGGCAATGATCAACATCGGCAGTGCCGTTTCCAATACCAATCTCTCTATTACATATTTTGCACCTATAGTTTTGATCCTCAAACATTTTTGTATATTTATCTATCGTCAGCCCATACAGACGTTTCAGATTACTTGCGCGGCGTATATCAGCCTGCTTTTGAGCATACACACTATCATTTTTGCGTCGTTTTTGTTCCTCTATGTTCCGACAATCTTTGCATTTTTTGGTATCTAGTATACCATCCCTTTTATTAAATCGCGATGCATCTCGTGATTGTGTACATGTAAGGCATAGATGCGACATGTTAGTTTTATACATAAACACTATAAAGCCGAATATCAATTTTTGTTCAAACTCATTTTAATAAAGTATATAATATTATATATGGAGGGTTTTCCAAAAAATTGAATAAATACACCGCTACTATACCACTACTCCCCCCCTTGAAAGACTACAAGATGGTCTGTAGTATTTGCAGCCAACCAGGCCATAATGCAGTGACTTGTACGAAGAAACTGCAGCAAGAGGGTATGGCCTCTATCACAGATGTACAGAAGGCAACTGATGTGGTCCCTGTGGATGATTGGGATAAAATGAGGATATTGAGGGAGAAGTTTAACGATGTGGCTAAGGGTATCATGAAAGGGCGAACAGAGAATGTCTATCAGAGTGCTGTAGCAATGGAACTCCAAGAAATGGGCGTACGCTATACAACTGAGGAGACAATTCCAATCCTCTATAAGGGTATTGCAGTAGGCTTTGAGCGCATGGATATTGCACTACTGACCTGGTTAAATCTGATCATAGAGTTAAAGGCTGTATCTACAGATATTAAGCCTGACAATCACTTTCAAGTGCTGAACTATATGCGGTATAAAAAGTACAAATACGGGGTTGTAGTAAACTTCTGTCAAGCGAGCGCAAGATCTATTCAAGTTAACTTTATTATGCAAGAGTGTGAAAAGGCTTGGTTGATTGATATGGATATAGATACAATACAGCCACTTGTTGGTTATGAATATATGTAAACGAAAAAATGTGAGCGCCACATCTATGACGCTGCCGGCAAACTATATAGGCGAGCCCAAGGTCTAGTAAATCCACAAAAATTGAAAAATGCCGTCTACCGCAGATATTTTTTAAACCCCCTCATTCCACAGACACCAACAAAATGGACGACACCGCCGCACGCGTCACGGACAAGAAGATTGTGCCGAGGGTTCTCCCCACTACCAAGCCAAAGCGCACGAAAGCCGAGGCAGGTGCCAATGAAGCCGCCGACATTCGCGCAATCGTGAAGCATATCCACGAGAAAACCGCGAACGGCCTGAAGATCATTACCGCCGCTCTTCAGAAACTCGGCATAGAGATTCTGGACGCGCGCGAACGGCCAGGAAATCGCGGAGTCCATTACGACTTCCAGGTCCTCGTAGGGCCAGCCCCTGGCACCTGGAAGAACGTGGAACACAAGGGGTCCCAGAAGTCCACACCCATCCACCCTGATGAGAAGCCCTGGGCAGCCGGTGTCCAGTTCCACAATGGTGGATGTGAGAAATACACTATTGCTCGCATCTACGCACAAGCCTGGTACACACTCTATATTGCTTCTGGATCTCTAAAGGCGGAATGGGAACTCACTTCACCGATTCCCTCCTTTGATGAGTGGTTCGCAAAGGATGCGAAGCAGCAGGACGATCCGAAGACGGAGTTTGGTATGGAGTTGAAGGGGAAGGTCCGCGCGGCGCGCGGCGGAAAAGGCAGTCTGCTTGAGAAACGGAAGGCTGCGCATGAGGCCTTCAATCCTACAGAGGAGGATATGTGCCTATTCAAAAAGGAGGTGCTAGAGGTCTTGAATGAGGCGCTCAGCCAAAAGGATTTCTGGCTGGTGATCCACGGCGATGTGACGAGCGACTCCTTTCATTGTGCGTGGTTCCCCCCGTTCACTCTTGGGGCTATTGATAGTGTAACAATCACCAAGAAAAAGGATATCTTCTTTGACTTTACCTCTTCGGAAAAGACATTTAAGGCGATTCTCCGCTGGGGAAAGGGCGCAGGGTTCAGTAATCTGCGCCTAGATGCCAAGTAATCTATTCCTCATCGCTCTCGCTGTCATCGCGAATCCCATCCACCTTCTGCGCCACATCAGAGAATGTCACGGCGCCGAGTAGCCCAGCCACAGCCGTCGCGAGCGGCGGCGGTACTGCGTTTCCAATCTGTGTGAGTTTTTCTTTGGTGCCGCCCTGCCAGGGATACTCTAGAGCGAATCCCTGAATCCTACCACATTCTACAGGGGTCAAACAGCGAACCCAGTACTTATTCACATCCGGATTATACAGGCCAACAAAGAGGCGCGGACATTGATTGTAGGCACAGATGATTGTCTTAGAGGGCGCATCAGGATCTACTACCTCACCATGATACCCGCTCTTGCGCACGCCGAAACTGATGAGACCATCAGGCTCCTTGTAGACAATCTTCTCCTTCTCATCCGCCCCCCTATCCTTCTTTTCCTTTGTGCTGAGATTGCGAACTCCCTCAACGAGCCTCTTTAGATTCGGATGCGGGACACCTGTGACCTCCGTTTCCGTCGTGCGAATCCAGAAGCGTGCGGGCTGCTCGGCAGGCCGATACAGGGCCGGCATTTCAATAGCACCCTCTAGCGTCGTCGTGAGAATGCTGCGAATCGTAGGCGTCTCCGTCGGCGTGGGCAACTTCTCCCAAGGCATGTGCGGATACTGGTCACCCTTGTGACCGACGATAATGAGTCGCTTGCGTAGTTGCGGAACCCCCACCTCTGTTGCGTTAATGACGCGATAGGTGATGCGATACCCAATCTTCTCAAAGAGTTCACGAATGATCTCAATGACGGGGCGCGGCGACGTGTTTGCGGGATACACACCCTTTCGTGAAAGGAGGCCTTTCACATTCTCACCGATGATCCATGTCGGCTGGATGAGTCGCACCGCGCGAACAAACTCGTGGACCAGTTCATTACGTGGATCGTCCGTTCGCTTCTTTCCAGCGTGGCTGAATCCCTGGCACGGAAAGCCGGCGAAGATGAGATCAACGCGGCCCTTTAGAGCGGAGAATGTGTCGTCGGCAATCGTTTTGATATCGCGGGACTCCCCAGGACCAGTCAGCAATTCAGAAGATGGGAATGCGGTCTTGTGGGTCTGAATCGCAGTCTCATTGAATTCCGAGAAGTGGGTCACATTCCACCCAGCGGCTTCCAGACCTCATGTGTCACCGCCAGCGCCACTGAAAAGGCTGAGCGCATTTCTCTGTGTCTGCGTTTGCGGCTGCGTTTGCGGCTGTGAAGCCCCCAGCATCGCAACAAGTTCGGCCTTTGATTTTCCTGTGATCCCCTTTAGGGAGCGTTCCTTACAGAGCGCCTTCAACTCTGCGAGTGTCTTCTTTGAAACGTCCATCTGTCTAGGCTGTGTATCAACTATAGTATTCTCTGGCGGCTCAATTTTGGCTTCACCAGAACACATCTGTTTCAGAATTTCATGAACCTTCTTTTCAATGAGAGCCTCTAGAGTTGGGCTAGCCTTACAGGGGCGCTTTTTAGATTTATGAGTATCCAGATGTCCCTTTTGCGAGAATTCCTTGCCACACGTCTCACAGGTGTGCTTCATTTCTCTATACTCGGGAATTAGATTTTTAACTAAAAATAACGAATTCTGTAAAACTGCATTCGCCGGGGGCCGCCAGCGCCCCCCAAACTCTAACCCCCAACTAGATGGACATCCCAGGCAACGCCTTCTCCCTCTTCGTCCTCTACCTCGTCATCTCAGGGAATTTCCTCGCTCCCCTTTTTTCATGCCGCCTCCGCCAGTTTATTGAGAACAGCATGTTCGCCCGCCACGTCCTCGGCTTCCTCACGCTCACCTTTTTCGTCGTGATCGCGACGAAGACTAACCCGATGACCTATGCCAGCGTCCTCTCCTACTCCGCAGTCTTCTACGTGTGGTTCCTCATGAGCACCCGAATGAATATGACCCTCTGGAGTGTCTTCATCCTCTTGATCGGTTCCATCTATCTCCTCCATCTCTACCAGTCCGATTTGACGAGCGACACGCCGTCGCCCGAAGAAGCGCAGCGCATGAACGTAGCGAAACAGGTCCTCACGGGCCTCGCGTTCTTTACGACCTTTATTGGATTCATTTCCTACTACGGCGAGAAGCGCATAGAGTATGGCAGCAAATTCAGCCACGGCCAGTTCTTCTTGGGAACGCCCGCGTGCAAGGGTGAATCACCCAAAGTCGGCTTTTTCAATTCCCTGCGCGGAATCTTTCAGCGCTGAGTCCAAGGTTTAAACCGCCATCACAACCCTCTATATAAATGTCCTACACCTTCACAAATAGGTGGTTCGCCGATTCGGAAGTCAAACGATACATTCACCAGGTGATGAAACCGAATGACGAGAACCGCATTCTGGAAATCGGTTCCTTTGAGGGCCAGAGCACCCTCTAATTTGCTGACATATACTGCTCACAGAATCCGAAATCGTTCATCGTTTCCGTGGACCCCTTTGACGCTGGCGACCAGTGTACCACGCTCACGTCAGAGACCGAGGCGACCTTCCTGAAAAATATTTCAGAGTCGCCGCACAAATCCAAAATCATCGTGAAGCGCCAATACAGCGACGATTTTTTCAAGGAGAATATACTGCGTTACAATTTCATCTATATTGACGACTCGCATGTTCCTGAGCAGATTGTTCGTGATGCTACGAATGCTTTCAAGGCGCTGGACCTATACGGATTTCTTTGGTTCGACGATTACCTCGGTGGTCACGGCGGCACCACGTCTATTCGCGAGGCGATTGATGCTTGGGTGCTCTCTATCATGACAAACTGAATATTGTATTTAAAGGGTATCAACTGGCGTGTCAGAAGATCGCAGAGTGATGGTTTTAATTTATTTTAACAAAAGAATACTAGAGAATGCGTCTATCCAAAAAACAAAAAAAGACTCGTAGACACAAACAAAATCGTTCAAATACATTAAAGCGTAACATAAAACAACGCGGAGGTTCAAACACATTTTCGTTTATAACGTATTGTACACCTAACATAAAAAGCACATGTGATATGATTGAAAAAGAGGCTAACAAAATGGGGTGCTTTGATGGTCACATAAAGGTGTATTCTCCGACAGATTTATCACAAGATTTTTTAAATGATGTCGATGAAACAATAACACAATCAAGAGGAGGGGGGTATTGGATATGGAAGCCATATATTATTTATAAGATGTTAAATTCTCTAAATGAGAATGATATATTATTATATGCGGATGGTGGTTGTCGTTTACAAAAGTCCGGGCTTTCTCGTCTATTAGAATATAAATCAATGATATCTCCAGAATCTGGTAAATCTGTATTAGCGATGCGTGTATATGAACCTGAAAAGAAGTGGACATATGAAGAAATATTTGATTACTTACAAGTACCAAAAGATTCGGCAATTCGTGAGACTAATCAAATAGCGGCAACCTGCGGTGTATTTAGAAAGTGTAAGGAGTCGCTATCTCTTATTAAACGATGGTTAGATACTGCGAGACATCGACCTGACCTATTCACAGATGTGTATAATGAATCTAATAAAAAAATAAATACATATTTTATGGAAAACAGACATGATCAATCTATATTCAGCGTCCTTGTTAAGTTAGACCCAGAGAATACATGTATTGTTATACAAGAAGAGACTGAAAAATTTAATGATATGAGTAAACCAATACATGCGATGCGTAGATGGAAAAAATATGCAGTATAAATTGCTTATTATAGACTAACGGATATTTCAAAGTACCCATGGGTCTAATATACAATCATTATATTTAGGATATCGATCGCGGAGTGATCTCTAGCCCTCTAAATAGGAGACTCCACGCACGCTCAAAATGCCCTTTATGACATCAATAGGCGGCGCATTCGGGTTCGGACGACCGACGCCCAAGCCATCAGGCGGCTCCGGTCCATCCGGTTCGCTACGCTTGAACGTCATCGGCGATGGCAGTATTGCCTCTGTCACGACCGGCCTCGCGACCGCCCGAACGGCCCAGGGTTACTCTAATGTGACTATCACATATACGAGCACCCTTCTAAACAACTACACGGGTTCCAATCTTTCAATCACGAATTTTGACACCCTCCTCATCTATACGAACGGCGGTATTACATTCAACCCATCCTTCGGTTCCAATCTGAATTCCTATATTACATCTGGCGGCACAGCAGTCTTCGGCGTATTTATGTGGGGGAATGTGGCTGCCCTCACGAATTTTACATATACGAACTGCCCATACGTCTATAAGGGGTCGCAGGGCAATCAGGCTGCGACGATGACAAAATCAGTGTCGCACCCTATTACATCCAATATTAGCACCGCAGTCGCTGGCGGAACATTTTATACACCAACTATTGTTGTCCAGTCAAATGCCACATCAATCGCCACATTTCCCGATGGAACATCTATGGTCGCCTACCAGACCGCGCCGCGCCGCGTGGGTGTAAATGTGTGGCCTCTCGCAGGGACAGCGAATTGCTACAGGCTCTATTTGAACTCCGTGTTATGGGCTGGAGGATTATTGAATTAATATTCCGAATTCTTAAAAGGTTGGAACGTAGAACTAGTAACAAATAAGGGGTTTCCTGCAGAAAATATACAATCCATGAAGGCATACGAAGACGACTACTTGACTTCACTACCTCATTGTGTAAGAGTGGTGAATGCGACACGAAAGAAACGGCGCGAAGAATCCTTTGTCAAATAGACCCGGCCTGAAAATGTGTGATTCTTATAGGGGATATGAGTAAAAAGGGGAAGGGGGGAGAAATCGTTTACGCTCTCGTGTTCGTCGGCGTGCTTATAGGACTCGCATGGCGGATGCGAAAAAAGCGGGTCGAACCATTTCAGACGAATTCAACTGATATGAAAGATTATATCGATATAATACGTTCAATATCCGCAAAATACTTTGCACCTTATGTTGATTATCCAGGAACCAGTTATGACTATTCAAGGTCGTCGCATCCGAATAGTTATGTTCATTCGTATCGAAGGAAAGATGAGGATAGTAGAAAATATGCGATTGGAGGAATCAAATCAAATGGATGGCGTACTTCAACGGACGCTCAACAGCGGCTAATGACATTTATACGAGAGGTTTGCCCATTGTTACCGAACGGGTCTCTTCAGGATAATTTTGAAGCGTCTTCTAGAACATATTATACACCAGTTGCCTCTCAATACCTTATAGTATGTAGAACAGATATTGAACCAAACACCCCGCCACTTGTAGGAACAACAAAAGGGAACCTTTCAGAGACAGATTGCTCGCCAGAAGGTGTGAATCGTCTTTTTAACGGGACTGCTATACAATACTATTACGAAAAATCGGCAGTAGATAGCGAAAAAAATACGTGTGAACATATTTTTACTGACTTTGTATTATCGCAGGAGGGCGCCCCTGGTGTAGGAAATGGGTTGTGGAGTCTCGATGATGATTATGAGTACAATTATTCAAAGGTGAGCAATAGTTATATAGCACTAAACTATATAGATTACATTGGACGTTTAAAGGGTGCATGCGACACCGCAAATGGATATTTTAAAGTGACCGATTTGAGTAGACCTAGTTGTGTCTTTACATTGGGAACTACGAATATTGAACCGGCTGTGGTAAAAAGTGCGGAAGATACGACGAGCACAACGACTGCAACAACCGCATCAACGACTACAGACGCTGCAACAACCGCGGGAACTACTACAAAAACTCCCGCTACAACCCCCACTCGTTCAGATGAGTCTATATGGACGAGTAATGTATTTATTATTACAATGTCACTTCTAGTAGGGGTGCCTGTGATTGGCCTTTTTTCATACTATTATATGAAGAAGCCGAGTGCGCCTGTTGTAGGTACCCCTACGATTTCCTAAGACGGAAAGGAGTCAGTATATCTGGACCGGTCACAGATCCACGTGGACCTTTTAAAGGGATTCGTGAAGGAGTTTCGAGCGGACGGATCAACACCAGCATGTGAACTGGAGCGTCGATATGCGATGACGGAGGCCAAACTGAGTAGATATGAGCAGTATTTGACGAGTGTGAGTATGAAAGGGGATATGTCAGGAGAAGATTCAGATTAGGGTGTTTGTAAAGAATTCTGAGAACACTTTTATAATTTTTAGAAGAGTGTTAGCAGAAGGAATTCTCTGGGAGTTCTCTGGAGAAATTCTCTGGGAGACCTC